>Ga0315899_10000881_pt1 | contig 35368 bp, 81 predicted proteins | sample LakEriMetagenome_2_FD_203518 | JGI IMG/M metagenome (GOLD analysis project Ga0315899, IMG submission 203518) | Freshwater fungal communities from buoy surface, Lake Erie, Ohio, United States - Buoy 4 MA112 | ecosystem: Environmental > Aquatic > Freshwater > Lake | place: USA: Lake Erie, Ohio...
CCTAGCATAAAGGCATCTGTACCGCTATAAACCAACTCTGTTGAGTCGCAGTTAATTACCTTGCATGTATTTGTGTTCATTTATTTATCTCTTTTCTTTAGTGCATGAGCAGGGGTTGATTGTTATTTGTTTTCCTTTTTGCGTAACTATTGCTAGGGTATTGCATGAGGAGCATAAGTATAAGTGCATTAGTATTCACTATCCTTATCTAGTACTGTTGGGATAAGTACAATTATAGTGCATAGCACTGACAAGGCTAGGATGATCATAGGTAGGCTCATTAGTTATTTTCCTCTCTAGTTAGGATAAAGTCGCGCTTATGGCGATTTAACTCAAAAATAGCACCATTGGTACAGATAACACGCATAGCGCTACCATTCCATTTTCTAATCTTTAACACTACCCCCGACTTAACAAGGTTCATGCAATTAGGTAGGGTAATGGTATCGCCTACCTCGATGTTATCGTAGTTACTTAATGTAGTCATTTAATGACCACCTTTCTTTTTTTCTATGGTATCTATTTGATACCCTTTTTCCTTGCCTAGGTTATTTGCTTTTTATTTGCTACGCTCACCCTATTGCTAGGTTTATTTGGTAGGCTCAAAGGCTCACTAGGATTTATCTTTATTTAATTTTTCTTACTATGTAAGTGTAACAGATAAATGTCATACTGTCTAGTATACTCACCAGTAGTCTCACTATGTGGAGCGTGTACTATGTGATTTAGGTCACTTATTCGCTAGGCTCATATAACAATTCGTTATCTTATTTGCTAGGCTCATAACCTTTTATCTCTATTTAATTTTTCTTATACTAGTATAATAACACATCTACCACTAAAAGTCAAGTTATAACACGGCGTGTCGCATGTGATATGCATCACACGGGACGTCTAAATGACCAGTCTTGGGTGCATAGGTACATGACTGATCTTAGGTGCATATGCACATGACCAGTCTTAGGCGTATACGCCCATATAGGGGGGTGTATATAGGGGGGGTATATATAGGGGGTATATGGGGACGTCCCCTGTGGATAACCTGTGTATAACTAATGTGATGCTTATCACAAAAATACTTTTCCGACACGCCCGAAAAACACCCCAAAATGTCAGACCCCCCTGTTATACTTACTAGTATAAAGAAAGTTAAAGAAGGTCTTTAACAAGAAAGGAGATAGTCAATGACTAACTCACTATTTGGACAAGGGTTCGCTACACTTAGCGACTACCCTAAAGGCATGATGAACTTATGCCAATGCGGTCAGGTAATACTCGCCCCCGCTACAATTCATGACATTTGTACAACAAATGGCGACTCTTATGGTCGTACTTGCTACCACTCACAATGTGGTCGCTCTCTCTAAGTAATTAGAGAAAAACAAAACTAACTAAAAAGAAAGGTCGTTAAATAAATGACACTAGATGAATACAAGGCGCTTGTAGAAGCGCAACGCAAGGAAAGCCTTGCAATTGCCCTATCCTTACTAAAGAAAGAAACAAATAAATGAAAACTGACTATGAATTAGAACAAGAATTGCAAGAGCAATTTAACGAATACCTAAATGATTCGCATGACCCAGTAATGATTGCAGGAATTTTATTTTATCCTGCCGACATTCTAAAAGAATGCGACCCAATTGCTTATCGTGTTTTCTTAAATGATTTTGAATCTTATTTAGAAAACGAATAAAAACCAAGATCGCAGAAATAAAAAATCTGCGATTTTTGGGACGTCGTTTCGAACAGATGTTCGTATGATGTAAATCACATCAAAAATGTCCGTTTTGTGCGTGTCTAAACTTGACTTTTTGACTTTTATCTGCTAGTATTACTACTATAACAATTAAATAATGACAGTTTAGCCAATGAGCCTAAGCAAATAAATGTGACCAGTATCACAGTGAGCCTTAGCAAATAAGTGGCAAAAATGTCAGCCCCCCATGATAAGATAGTCTTATCAACTTAACGAAAGGAAGTCTATAAATGACTTACACTATAACACTAGAAACCTTTAATGGTTCTACCAAAAAAATCAACCTTGCCTCAAAAGGTGCGGTTGCTCAATTCATCTCAACTTATCCAACACAGTTACCTGTTGGCGTTGCAGTAAAGGTTGCTTGCGACACTCTCGGAATTAGTGGCACACTTCGTGGCACTCTTACACCCTCAAAATCAAACTAAAGAATAGGAAATAAAATAAATGACTAAAGTAGAACACTCACTAAAGTTCGTAACAGAGTTCGATGAAACTCACCCAGTAGCACAACAGGCCCTCGCTATCCCTCATGCAGATTTGGTTGCCATGCTTGAGGGAATGCTAAAAGATTTTCTTGTGCCTGCAATCGGTCCTGTCCTTGATGAAATAAATGAGCGAGGCACTTATGCAATTCTAAAGGTGGTCGAATAATGATGACTCGTAAAGACTATGTAGCAACTGCTGAAATTCTAAAAAGTTATTCAGAGTTAATTGACCAATTTACTTTTGAAGATTTAATCTATGATTTTTCAGACATGTTTTTATCAGATAACCCACGCTTTAACCCAATGACTTTTAAAATTGCGTGTGGTGTAAATGATTTAGCAAATAGTAATTCATAATAAAAAAATCCTGAGCATGATTTAAAACTGCTCCACACTCAAAATTTTGGGACGTCGCTGTCGGGCGTGTCGTCCACATGACGCAGATCACACTCAAAATTGAGCGTAAGTTATCCACATGACCTGTATCACATTTCAAAATGTCCGATTTGTGGCATTACTGGTCAGTAGATGTCAGACCCCCATGCTACACTTACAGTATAAAGAAAAATAAGGGTAAAGAAATCCCTTAAAGAAAGGTGGTCTAAAATGACTACATTAACAAAATGCGTTGAGCATAACCCTATGAAATCTGCTATCTCCGAAATCGGTGATGAGCAATTTACCTTCTGCCAAAATTGTGAGCAGAACATTGAGCGTTGGTATAACGATACCGACCCAGAACGACTACCTATGTGGTCAGATTGGAAGGTATCTCAATGATAGACTTCGTAAAACAATTAGAATTAAATAACTATCTTGCAGACGAGCAGATAGACCCACTAGCAAAAATGCTAGATGAACTAATAAAAAAAGGAGAATACAAATGAGCACATTTGTACCAATCAAATCAGTATGCGGTGCGGTTAGCACTAGCATAGACATCTATGACCTTGACCTAAACCCTCATGGTGTTATCTGTTGCGATAACTGCAAGTCAATTATTCTATGCCGTAAGGCTTGGGATTTTCTATACAAGAAAGGAGAATAACTAAATGGCTATTTTTAATTTTGAGTTATTCGTTGATGTCGAAGCAGATGATTTTGAGTCTGCACTATCATGGCTAAAGGCTATGCCACTTGAGAGACAATTAGACTTTCATGTTATTGACTATAGAGAAATGAAAGGAGAAATAGATGAAAACTAACTTTGAGATAGCGCAAGAAATTAACACTCTTGCAAAAAAACACTATGGTGAAATGGATTTAGCATTTTCTTGGGGTTGCGCTCAAGGATTGCTAACTGCAAAACAATTAGAGTTAATTCTTGGAATACTAAAAGAAAAAGAGGAAAACTAAATGATTGACTTTTTTGTAAATGGAAATGCACTCTTTTGGTTTTCAATGATCTGTTTAGCAAGCGGATTTTATTTATTTGTAAAAGAGTAGAAAAACGGGACGTCGCGTTCGGGCGTGTCGCCACGCTGTGAGATTTATCACATAGGCTGAGCGTCTCACTATTTGGATTTACTCGCTAGTAACTTGATAATTTATGGTTAATAGGCTAAACTTACATAGTAAGAAAAATAAATAACAAAGATTTGTCAGACCCTAATGGTAGGATAGATTTAATAACAAAAAGAAAGAGGTTGGCAAATGTCAGCAAATGTCTATACAATAGAAAACCTACTTGTAGGAAAAACTTATAAGTCACGCACTTTAACAGGCGAAATTATAGATGCAGAAAAGTCTGATGTCTTTTATGGCGCAGGTTTAGAAAGTTATCGTGTTCAGGTTCGCCCACACTATCCTTCAGTATTTAATCTAAAGGATACTTATCGTATTCTATCAGTAAGAATTGGAGAATAAATAAATGGGAAACTTAATCGAATTTTTGGTTGATTGTGTTGATTGCCATGATGAAGGCGTAATTTTTTGGGGAAACTCATCGGGTGAGTATGACTCAGAATTTTGCGATTGCAATAAAGGCGTGTCGCTTGAAAATGAATACTGTGCATGGTATGCTGAAAGTATCATGAACGAAAACTATAAGGAGAATAACTAATGAACGAATACCTATACTCAGTAACTACTACTAATGACGGAGAGGCTAAGCCTAATTGGATTGGTCGCTACTCAGATGCTTTATCTGCCGTTGAAGTTTATCAGAGATTTATTGACCACGGATTTGCTAATGAATTCCGTACAATAAATTTATCAGAGCCTAGTGGCAAAATGCATACAAAGATTTTGTATCGCAGTGGAATTGTAGGAGGTAAGTAAATGGGAAGTGTTACAGCAATTGGATTAGCAGACTCAGTATTAGATTTAGAAACGCAATTAGCGTATCACTTACAGGGTAATCACTATCCTCCAGTACCGCTAAGCATGGTGCAACCTTGCATCGAAGCAATTGATGCATACTATGATGAGGACTATGACCGATTTATTGCTATGCCCGAAGGCGTATTCTATAAGGGCATGAGTCATGCACCAGCACACGCAATTGTAGACCAACACCACCTATCTTGGTTTATTGACCCAGTAAATGAATTTGAAGATGAGGAATAAAATGTCTGATACAATGATTGCTATGGATTTAATACACGCTGATAACTTGCAGCCAGATCAACTAATGCTAGGCGATTTAATAAAAATTGGAGATGACATTGTTGAAATTCTTTTTATTGAAAGTGATTCCACTGGCGATAACTATGATGTACAAACAGAAAATGAATTTGGAGAAAAAGAAGTAACGCAGTATAGTTACACTGATACAATTCCTCTTTATGTTTTTATAGAGCAAGAGGAATAATTTTTATGCACTTCCCCGCATAAAAAAATCGACGTCGCCTGTGGATAACCTGTGGATAACCTGTGTGACGCTTATCACAATTCTTTGACTAGTCAGACCATGCGACACGCTGGCTATTTGTCAGTCCCCCATGCTAGACTTACAGTATAAAGAAAGTCAGAAAAGGTTTCTGAACTAGAAAGGGTCAAAAATGACTAACAATGAATTAAAAGATTTTGATGGTATTGAGCAACGCTCATGCGATTGCGATAACGAATACTGCTATTGCTAATAAAAGAAAGGTAATGAATAAATGGATACTTATAACAGAATACTAAAAGAGCAACAAGAAAAAAGAATTGCTCAATCAATAAAAGATAAAGCGGTTATTGAAGCCATGTTCTCCAATAACAATCGCCCCCTTAATAATAATCATGAACTAAAGAAAGTAGAAAACTAATGTCACTATCAATAATAAATAAAATCACTGTTGGAAAACTGTTTATTTCCAATGACCAAAATTATCTTGTAAAAGAGATTCTTGAGGTTAATGATGAAACTGAGTATGTAATCGCAACACTCACTAATTCTAAAGGTGAAGAAGTATTTTTCACAGGTGGATTTTCTCAATGGTTCGAAGGGTTGGTTCAGTAATGAAAACACTACAAGAAAAATTAGATTTAGTTTCTAAAGAATTAGAACCAATACTTTGGGAATTGTTAGAAGAAATCGAAAAAGAATAAAACCAATTTTGCAGATCTAAAAATCTGCAAATTTTGGACGTCGCGTTCGGGTGTGTCTGGGGATAACCTGTGGATAACTATGCCCTACTCACCAGTAACCTATATAAAATATCTTTAAGAAGGCTATTTTTCTTTTCCCCGATCCTGGGCGGGGAAAATTTTTTGTGATTTTAATCACACGATTCAGATTTGACATTTTTAGTAGATGTGTGTTAATATTGTTATATGAAGAAAACAGATGAGGAACTACGCAGGCTTATGGAACTACGCCGTAGCAACGCTGCCTCTGCCGTACCTTCTAAAAAGGCTTACAATCGAAAGAAATGTCAGTCCGAACTGATACAATTAAAATATCAACAAAAAGGAGAATAGCCCATGACCTACGAAAATGATGAAATTCTTGATGAGTACTATGCAACAGTGTGCCCTTCATGTAAAGAAAATGCCGTTGACGCATATGAAGATAAGTGCACTCATTGCCTTCTCGAAGAAATGTCATATACTTATAACGAAGACATTGCTCTAGAAATGAGTCTTGGCCTTGACTACTAATACACTTAAACTAAAACGCTCTAACGATAGAAAGGTGGCTAATCTTGTCACAAAAAATGGAAAACAAGCCGCAATCGCAAATACCTTTGGTCTACCTGCTGGAAAGGCTTTCTCGTGCCCTGGTGCCACTAGTGTTTGTGAAAGTGTTTGCTACGCAGGAAAACTTGAAAAACTCTTCAAGGGTGTAAAGGCTAACCTATTACACAATTGGGATCTTCTTAAAGACGCAGACGGAGAAACCATGGTCCGCTTGATTAATGAGATGATTATTGATTTCAAGAATGACTGCAAAAAGAAAGACGCACCCATGCTATTCCGTATCCACTGGGACGGAGATTTCTTTAACGATACTTATACATATGCATGGAAAGTAGTTATTGATAAGCACCCTGATATTCAATTCTGGGTTTACACTCGTGTAAAGTCTGCTGCTCTTATTCTTAAGGATGTATCTAATCTATCATTATATTTCTCTGCAGATAGCGAGAATGTAAAAACAGCGGTAGACCTAAAAATTAATAGTGGCGTACGCATGGCATACCTTGCTAAGAATTTTGCTATTGGTCAAGCCGATGTAAAAGAAATGACTGGACGACCTGCTGCTAAGTGTCCTGAGAATAATAAACAAATTCCACTTATCTCAACTGCTGGTAGCGCTTGCGTTTCTTGCTCACTTTGTGTATACTCTAAGAGTGATATCATATTCTCTGCGAGTAAAAAATAAATGAGTGCATGGCTATATGTACTAATGATACTAATAGTAATGATTTCTATTTTGGGAGGCAGTGGCTGATCCCCTGAAAAAACGGGACGTCGGCTGACCAGTCATTTGTCAAGTCAGACACGCACAGACACGCAGGGGTTTACGATGTGATGTTTATCACCCCCAGAATTTGAGGCAGGATTTGTATTTTTGAGATTTTTCTGCTAAAATTGTATTATACGCAGAAAACCTAGTGACGCAAATCACATAGATAATGTCTCACATTTTGAGATTATTTGGAAATGGATTTGTTATTTCTTAGATTTTTTGCTATACTTAATACATAAGCAAAACCAACCTAACAAAAGGAGAAACAAAATGACAGTAGCAACCGCAACATACAAGGTAGGCGACCTATACACTTCACAGAAGTCAAAGGTTACAGGAACAATCTTGGAAATCGCACCTAGCAAGACAGGCGACACAGTTCGTGTTAAGTTAGATGTAAATGGAAATACTCGCTGGACAACTTGGACAGCAAAGTAATCTAGTTACTAAGTCGCCAATGTACAGCGACTCTAAATAAGGGGCAGGAACTATCCTGAGCAAGATACAAAAAGGCTCACCAAAATGTCAGACCCCCACGCTATAATAGAAACTAACCCACAAAAAGAAAAGAGAAAACCCAATGGCACGACAGAAAGCAATCTCAGTAAAGATAGCAACACCTAAAGTAATCAAGGCACTAGAAACTGCACTAGCAAAGTTAGAAGCAGACTACGCATCACAAGAAGCAAACGAAGCAAAGCATCAGAAGGCTTATGAGAAGTGGAAAAAGGAAGTTAGTGAGTATGCAATCGCTAACATCAAGAAGGCAGAAAACTTCCGCACTAACTATCGTTCTTGGAACAATCAGTTAAACATTGACTTCGACCTAACAGTATCAGAAAAGGATTTGCCTAAAGAGCCTGAAAAGGATTTTGAGTCAATCTCTATCTATTCCTATCGTGAGCAGAAAGAGGAAATCTCTAACGCTATTCGTATTCTAAAGATGACAGATGAGGAAGTAGTTAGCACAAGCACTTACAATGCGGTTGCTCGTTACCTCTAAATGAAATTGGGTGGGGTGTAAAAGCCCCACCTAACTTTCGCCAGGCTGATTAGGGCGATAATAGAAATACTATAGAGCAAGGTTACTGCCGACCTAAAGACGCAGACATCCTGAGCATGATCCCAAAAGGCTCCCCACAAGGGTCCTTGACAAATGTCAGTGGTACCTAGTATAATTAAATTAACCAACAAACAGAAAGAGGTAGCCCTTATGGACCAACCAGTAATAGACAATCACTACATGACACGAGAGTTTTTGGAAACAACTTTAGTGGCAAACAAAGAACGCATTCAGCAATTAGAAGAGCACATTCAGAAAGTAACTCAGCGTTCATATGCAGAATCTGCAGATAAGAATCGTATCGTTGAAGCAATGCAAGAGTGGACCTTGGAAGCAATTAACTGCGGTACCTTAAACGAATCCGAAGGTCAAGAAATTGCAGACATCTGTGGATTTGAACTATCAAAGGAATTTGAAGTTGAAGTTACAGTTATGTACTCAGTTACAGTCAATGCTCGTAATGAAGAAGAAGCAACTAATGCAATTCACGATATTGATTTTGACACAGTGCAATATAACTCAGACAATATCTCATGGCTATCATCATCCATTGACAGAGTAGATATTTAGTAGGGGGCTACTAATAAACCTGAGCATGTTTAAAAACTGCTCACTTTCAATTCCCTCAAAATTTTCCGACGTCCCGCCGACCAGTCATTGTCAAATCGACACGCCGTAGGCTAGGGGTGATCTTTTACGAAATGTCCGTTTTATCCCATGTCTAACTAGATCGATTTGCATTTGTCGGTGGGTAGGTGTATACTTAAATTAACAACAACAAAAAGGAGAAAACTCATGGCACATGAACTAGAAACACAAAATGGCGTAGCAAGTTTTGCCTCATTTCGTGAACCTGCTTGGCATGGATTGGGTACCGTATTCACAGAGGAAAAAACCACAAAAGAAATGTTAGATTTGGCTAACCTTTCTAATTGGAATGTTCGTCTTGAGGATTTGGAAACCCCTACACATCTCACAAGCGATAAGAACTATCAGTATGTTCTTCGCACTAACCCAACAGATAACTCTCAGACCGACATTCTTGGTGTCGTTGGTGAGCGTTACCATGTAATGCAGAATGAGGATTTATTTTCATTCGGTGATAACATTCTTGATGGTGGTGGTCGTTGGGAAACGGCTGGCTCAATTAAGGGTGGTCGTGTCGTATTCGGTGCGTTAGCACTAGAGCGTGAAACAATTCTTGACCCTAATGGTGTTGCAGACAAGGTAAAAACTTATTTGCTCATCAACACATCACATGATGGCTCAATCGCTATTCAAGCAAGCATTACACCTGTTCGTGTTGTGTGCGCTAACACTCTCAATCTTGCACTTAACACTACCCGTAAAAAGGGTGGCGTAAAGCAATCATTCAAGATTCGTCACACACAAACTGCAAGCGGTAAGGTTGCGGTTGCTCGTGAAACTCTTGGTCTTGCTCATAAGTACATGGACTCTTTTGACCTTATGGCTAATGCTATGATTCAACAAGAGGTTTCTGCACAAATGTTTAACGACATTATTCTTGCTGCATACCCAAAGCCTGAAAAGGATTCTAAGGGTGCTTTCAAGAAGTGGGAAAACAAGGTTGATGTTATTAACGACATCTACACAGGCGAGTTTAATGGAATGATTGCTGGTAACGCATGGGGTGCTTTCAATGCACTAACAGAGCGTTTAGATTGGCACCGTTCTGCTCGTGGTGGTTCTAACGAATCTATCCTTGCAAGCGCAAGCGGATTTGACCCTGCTATCAACGCAGAAAAGAATCGCTTACTAAAAATTGTGCGTGAACTAACAAACGCATAATAAAAAAAATAAATAAATGCCACCTGAGCAAGTGGATGCAAAAACTGCTCACATGGTCCGTTAGAATAGTTGGTTAGTTCGCCACCCTGTCACGGTGGAGGTCATGGGTTCAAGTCCCATACGGATCGCAAGTAAATAAATATGCAACGCAATGTATAAAAATTTGCGACGTCGCCTGTGACCTACATCACATAACATTTTTAATAGGATAACTTTACGATAGGGTGATATTTTTCCCAGAATTTCTTTACGATAGGCAAAAATTTTTCCCCAAAGTTTGCATTTGTCAGACCTCTGCGCTATAATTAATCTATGACCCTAAATACAATAGACGACCTGATAAACGAAATATATGAAAGCAATTACTCTCACCTAGAGTTTGAAGAAAATATGGGGGGAGATGCTTGCGACTGCCATATCCACACTACACTAAATACTATTGCCCACTATGCAGGAATTGAGGTAGGAGAATGACCCTGGATGATGTATTAGATAAGATTGAGGAAATTATTGATAGTACTCACTCTGTTGTGTCCCCTCTAAAAATGGACCACTGCAAGTATTGCACTACTTGGCTAACTCTTACAGAAATGGTGGCATAATGCTAGGTTATACTAAGGAAGATCTAGACAATATGTCTATGGCTATTCATTCTGTTATAACTACCGTTGATTTTAACAACGACCCCTGGTTACACGACAACCTATATAAGGCAACAGAATTCCTTGACGGACTATGGGCAGAAGGGTACTTTGACTAATGTGGAGTAGATATACTTTTGTTTGTGATCCTGATGAATGTGATGCCCTGGTTGAGTTTACTGCTAGGGATGACTTTGGCTTTCCCCTGGGAGTTGTGGAAATGAAATGCCCTTGTGGTAGGATGTTAAACTATATTAGTTATGAAGAAGCCTATCAACCGATCATCACAGATGTGAGCAAGGTCACACCCCGTACAGTTGTCAAAATCGACTCGAACCCGTATAATTGATATATGGACCTAAACACATTTCACGAATATATCAAACTGCACCTGCTATCCTTGGAGCAAGACTCTGAGGAACTACAAAAACAAATGGGATTCTATGATGACTATGACTCAGATGAGTATAAGGATTTAGAGATAGAAGATATTTCCATTAACGGACAGATGATTGCCTGCTACCACTTTTTGTCAGTGCTGGAGGGTACAATAGAACAATGATGAACACTACCCTAGAGCCAAGACTACAGAAACTAATTGATATGGGAGAGTCAGGAACGGACATCCTACATGGTGAACTTAAAAACCTAATGCTAGAAGCCGAGAATGATTATATTGAGATTGAGGCTGAAGAGCGTGAAGGTGGCTACTCAGACGCAATGCTTTCTATGGAAAGAACAAGGGCTGAAGGAAGAATGGACGCTCTTGTAGAAGTCTATGCCCTTACATACCAACTAGCCTTTGCTATCAGTGACAGGATAAAGAACAATGGATAACTTTATCGAAATGGACTTTGACGAGTGGTGTGAGACCTATAAGCCAATCGTTAATCATATAGATACAAATGCCTCATTTGACAATGGCGAGGGTGGCATTATGTTTGAAACATATGGCGAAGAGGTTGAGTTTGTTAAGTCTCAATCCCCTGACAAAATCTGGATGTATGGAGACGGTGACGACGGTGGGTCCTATGTCTGGAATGGCTGGGGATTTGTAAATAGATTAGGATACTTCATCACTGAGGTCCCCTGCCCTCCTGATACTACCATTCAGATACGAGTTAGTTATAACTGGTTCTATTGTGAGAACTGCAGCGCTGAGTTTGAAGACCCTGATAATCTAATTAGAGATGCCTTTGACGAGGCAGACTTGCTAAAGTGCCCACAATGCGCTACAATTGAAGAAATGACCCTAGTAGAAATGGAAACAAATAATGGCTAAATATAACCTATACCTTGTCTTTGAGCCAACAGGACAATCACTTACAGTACTTGACTATGAGTCTTGGGCTGACTCAAAAGAAGATTTAATCAAAGAAATTATCTATGATTTAACTATCCAAACATTTGAGGTAGAGAATGACTAGTTGGAAAGTTGAAACAATCTTTGAGCCCACAGGCGACTACATGACATTTAGATACGAGGCCGAATCAGATAATGAAGCGGATCTCTGCAATGAAATATTAAACCAATTATCAATTGTATCTTGGAAGGAAGAAAACTAATGGGAGCCCGTATTAACTTTGTATTTAAAGATGTTGAGGATGAAGCACATGTAGTCCTATATAGCCACTGGGGTGAGACTGAATGGCAGCGGGACCTAGCAATGGCCCTGAACCATGCTAAGCCTAGGTGGAGCGATGTTGCTTACTTTAACCGTATGGTGATTAGTTATCTTATGCAAGATTCCGTGCTTGATGAGACAGGGTTTGGTATTTATGCTATTACTGGCAGCAACCTTGAACTAGGTGATACCACTGTCGTTATTGATGTGGCTAAAGAAACGGTCTATGAAGCAGGCAAGGAACTGCAGGTTGACTGGCAACTATTTATTAATGCTTATATACCAAAGGTTTTGGCTGAGCAGATCTAGGGAATGGGTCCCTTAGACTAAACAGGGTGGAGCGCAGGTTTTCGTAGGCTTGCGCTCCCCCTACTTTTTTGATACAATGGACTAGAGGAGATACCTATGGCTTATTCAATTAGACGAACGGCAACTCATAACAAAGAAACACGATTAGCAGAACAAATAGGAAAACTCCTAACCCAAGATTTTGCGGTAGATTTAGAAAGAGTAGGATACTACATAGTAAGAAACCTACCCTTAATTAACTATCACAGACTAGAGGTTTTGAGTTTGACATCTATGGAAGAGTATGATAAACTTATGTTAGAGATGAAAGGACCCGTAAATGGACTTCGCAGATAAAGCAGGAACGATTGGTCAACTATGGATTGAGTTCCGTGAGGATGAAGATTTTTCTTCCTTCATGGAGTACAACGACCTAGGTTGTCCAATGGCATACATGATGGCACAAGGTTTGGTTAAAGACCTTACCCCACTTGGAGAAGAGATGATTTTAGAAACATTTAACATGTTTATAAAACTAATCAACATTACTGAGGAAGAGATTGATTCTTCTATCGAAGACAAAGACCTCAGTTCTATTTTAGCGTATGCCTATAACAAAAAAGAAAACACACCACCTGACACAAAAGAGTAACTATCTTGTCTCTGATCCCTGGGCTTGACAAAAGCCTGGGGCTATGCGACGTCGGACGTCAAATCATATCAAATCGGACATATTAGACAAACCACATTTCCAGAATAAGATTACGATCATCGATTTATTTTCCCCAGAATTAGATTACGAAGGACGAATTCTTTTCCCCGTACCAAACCTTATACCATATCAAACCTTATTTGTCAAACCTTTGTATTCGGTGTTATAATTGGGATATGCCAAGAGATCATTTTTCTCAGATGTATCAGAACAAATCTACTAGACATGATCAACCTCATGACTCTATAGGGTTTGATAAAGCCATAGGTGCTTTAACTGGTATGTTATACTCTATTGTTACTCTTAAGGCTTTCTTTCCTAAGTCTCCCCCGCTGCAAATGAATAACTATCCTGCTAAGGACACCGCAGGTGGGGACAACGTCTATACACAACTAACGCTCTTCTAAAATAAGATTACGAAGGGGCAAAATTTTTCCCCGTACCAGGGCTTTTTAAAATAAGATTACGATGGAGCATTTTTCTTCCCCGTACCAGGCCTTTTTTGCCAGGGGATCAAGATGAAACCCACAATCCCCTATAGTATATACACCATAACAAACCACTATAAATTATTTCCTGATTTCTAAAACTTTTCCAAACCTTTATATATTTTTATAAAGGTTTTCTTTATTTTCTGAGCAAATTCGAACAAATTTTATATGAGGTTTTGCACAGTAAATGGGCTTGACAAACCATGTTTCATGGTATATAATGCCCAAACCCTGTATACAATGGTTTGACAATAGCGAGCATATGTGGTATAAGGTTTGGGGATATAAGGTTTGGATATGGAGGTTTGGCCGTTAGGGATTACGAAGCCATCTATAAAAGCGCTCTATACTCCACTATCCTCCACTTCACTCCACTTCTAGACTGTCTAATAATATAATCAGTAAGATTAATCTGTGGATAACTTGTGGATAACTATCTGATATAATAATCCAATGAACAAATTAGAGTCATCCTATAGCAAGTTTATGGGCTATCGAATAGCATGTACCCAATGCAATCAGTTATATATCAAACCAAATGATGACCCATTTATATGTCTTACCTGTTTAGTCAAATAGACTTATCCTAAAAACCAGGGGATATCAAACCTCTTTGATTGCCTTATTGACCATACGGATCAACGCCCTACGAGTTATCTTCGATGCATCAAAGGTCTCTGTGTATCCGCTTTGAGGCATATCCGACTTATCCAGAAAGTGTCCATATCTTTCCCTTAGTGTTCTTAGTACTAGGGTTTCTACTGCTCTTGCCCTATCCCGTTCGAAAAAATGCCAATACTTGATCAATATCCAACCCTTGGTCCTATGGCTTGCAAACCTTCTTCCTGAGATATCTGATATACCTACCTTGACAGCCTTATATAATGGGTTGTATAGTATGTATAGCACTGCTGATTCCATAGGTTTATTATACTTGACATACCGTGGCAAATTGTGATACTATTGGTACTATGAGAAAAACTAATAATAAAGTATCCCAGCACAAGGCAAAGCGAGCACAAAAAAATAAGAAAAGAATCTCTGCTAACCCATATCACAAGATATCAAGGTTTGAAAGAGAGCAGAAGTCAATCAGAGAAGGCCTTATAGCCTCTTACCTACCAATGTAGGTTGACTTCATGAGATCCTGTACATCAACTACCAAGAAGGGTACTCCCTGCTCTATTTATGTAGAAGAGTGGCGAACAAGTGGTAAATGCCATGTTCATGACCCTAATGGAAAGTTTAGACAACAGGTAAAAAAAGGTGAGCACAGGATACCTCAAAACAAAGAAAAGGGTTGTGATCATACTTGGTATATGAGAGATCCAGGCATACAGTGCACTAAATGTTTTCTGATATGGGAAAATGATATATCCTAACTGTGGCACATATGCTGGCTATCGCAAACATCATAACCATAAGACTAAACCATGTGTTGAGTGTTTGAAAGCGTCAAGTATCTATAATAGATTACGATATCAGAAAAATAATCGTGCACATGTAACTGCCAAGTATCGTGCTTTAAACCTTGATAAAGTGAGAGAGCGAGAGCGATCTAAGAATCGCAAACGCAGAGCAAAGATTACGAACGACTATAAAGAATCCCAGGTTATCTCTACATATGGTTCTAATTGCTACCTATGTGGTTTAGAAATTGACCTTATGTCTCCCCGAAAATGTGGGGTTAAGGGCTGGGAGCATGGTTTGCATATTGATCATCTTGTTCCTATTGCAAAAGGTGGCTCAGATACATTGCAAAATGTTAGACCAGTCCATGGGTTATGTAATTTAAAGAAGTGGGCAAACTGAGGATAGTAACCACTATTGCCCGTTTAGGGCATGGGAAGGTTTATAACTTCTATTTTGCGCCGAACTTTAAGCATGATATAATAAAGTATGAACAAATCTAAGTGCTTTTTTTGCCCTAAAGACGCAACACATTACGATATCGTCGTGGATCACTCCGACTATGTTGTTGCAGATGTCTGCTTAGATCATCTATCTATGGGTCTTGTATCGTAAATGAAAACAAGAATACTTAAAGATGGGTCAGAAGTTGATTCTTTTGATAAGCCAGTTGATTTAATTATTCACACTAAAGCCCCAGGAAAATGGAAACTGACGGACTTAGAGACGGGCGAAGAATATCTTGGATCTGAAATAAGCACTGACTTTGCAGAAGTTTTGAGAGAAAAAGTTAACATTAACAAAATAGGAACTTGGGTAAAGACCAAGTGGAAGCAAAAGCAAGTTGACTAAACCTTCACTTTAAGGTATACTGGATATATGATTCAATGGATTGCTGATTACGCACACTGGGTACTTGCTTGCATTGGCGTGTCTGGTATTTATTTTGTAGGTAGAAAAACTCTTTGGGGCTGGTTTGTTCTTTTATTTAATGAGTGTTTATGGATAGCCTATGCTCTAGTCACAGACCAATATGGTTTTATATTTGCAGCAGTGGCCTATGGCGCAGTCTATATTAGATCATACCTGCATTGGAAGAGAGATGCTTAAGCATTATGATATACCAGATCCCTTCCAAACCTTTGTAGCCAACAAGTATGCTAACGCTAAAGGTGCTGTGTATGACTTCTTTGCTAAGGAATGGCACATGAAATGTGGGTGCTGTAAGGAAGAGTTGTTTGCTCCATCCCGCAAAATTTTGACAAAGATTAGACTATATCATACAAGAAATGAGTGCTTAGGTGGATACTGAAGAAGAGTTTGACCTAGAGTTTAGTGTTGAAGAAATGATTAGCCTTTATGGTATTAACAGTCTTGAAGATTTAGACAGAATTGATTAACCAATACAGAGGATTAAGCGATATCGCCAGAGCCTGAGATAGATCCAGCACCATCTATACCTTTAGGCATGTTGTATATGCTCCATGATCCTGTGTCTCCTGGTGGGTACCCTGGGTTGCCTGGGTTACCGCTTCTGATGTAATATGCTCCTGCAATTCCGTAAGGGTTTCCGTCTGCAAGGATGATCTGACCTAATGAGTAATACCCTCCATTAGAGTATGCTCCTACAAAATTTGGTGGTGTTGCCATGAGATTATTATATCATCTTTTTTGACATTTAGGGCTGATGGGTGTATACTTGATATATGAAGAAAAAAAATGAGTGTCAAAAGTGTGGTCTATCACATAAAGATCCTATGTTTTGGAACACTCATCAAACCATGAGCGATGGACATATCTGGTGTACTAATGCCAAAAGAACCTAAGATTTTACAGATGGACTGGAAAGCACTTGGATATGAAAGGATATATGTAGATGGAAGAATTCGATGGATTCCTCAGCAACTCAAAGAAAATTCAGAAGACTAGAATCTTACCATTACGATGGATAGGTAATTTTCTTGGTGGCTATGCTGGTAATCATTTAGTTAAGTGTTTTGATTATGATGAAGATGGTAAGCATGGCTTTGCTTATAAATACCACGCAAAAATGTGGAAGTATCTTAATAAGCCATATGAGTGGTGGGGAACCTATTATATTGTTAAGGTAAATAAATGAATGTTTACTGGTTTGGAAGAACCAGAAACAATAATCTTTCTGAGATTTCTCTAGAGTTAGAAGAGTCTGGATTTAATGGTATTCTTTTACCATATGGTGCTGATGTTGGAGACTATTTCGTACAGATAGCGAGATCACTTAAAAAGGATCAAAAGGTTACATATATTGTCGCAGTTAGACCGTATACAATTTCTCCACAAAATCTTGCAATGATAATTAAGTCATTAAACTCTATAGATACTGGCAGGGTTTGGATTAATTTTGTTTCAGGACAAATTTTAGATGAAGAAAAAAGTATGGGCGGAATTATAGGTGAGATAAATGACACATCTAGCCTTTATGAAAGAAGAGAATATTTAAAAAACTATATACCAATCTTTTTTGATTTTTGTAAAAAGTTTAATATAGACACAAAGATATGCATATCTGGTAAAGGCGATGACATGAATACACTTGTTGAAAACTATGGAGACTACAGTTTTGCAGCATACCAGTCACATATTGAAGTTGCTAAGTACAAAAAAATATCTAAACCAAGAGTCTTATCTATTTTTCCACTAATAGAAGATGATGAAGAAAAGTTTAATAAATTAAAGCATAGCAAGGAACTCGGATCTGATATAAGATTAACAACTACTCTAGAACTAAAAGAAATAATTAATGAGTTAAAGTTAGATGGAATTGAAGGCATAATGTTTTATTGCTATTGGCCTGAAGAATATAGAATTAAGATAGTTAATTTTGTTAAAGATAATAAAAATCTTTTTATTTGACAAACATAGGAATTAACTGTATAATAGAAATATGACAAACCAAGAGATAGCAAAACTACTAGATCAAGAATCATATCGCATTTGGGACACTACCAAGGTCATTAAGAATCAAGACTACCATGATGGGCTAGTCAAGGGACTTAAAATGGCATCTAAGTTGGTTGCTAAACTATGAGTTTAGACGAAATGGCTTTAAGAGAAGAAATTGCAAGAGATATTGAAGCAATTCCAGTTGAAGAGTCAGTAACTAACGCAATTGGTATGAGAATTCTTGCTGCAAAGGTGGCAAGAGGAAAACACAACTACATGACAACAATGTTTGAAAGACAGGAGGACTTCGAATGATTGAGATTTTGTTTTTAATTCCAGCATGTATTATTGTTGGGTATTCACTATGCTACTTTATAATGACATATAAGGTTGACCAAGATTAAGCCTAGAGCATACATATTTGATGTAGATGGAACATTAGCCAATGTAGATCCCTATCTCCACCTTGTTCGTGGCTCTAATAGGGACTATAATGCTTTTCATGAGGCTTCTATTGATGCCCTGCCAAATTTTCAAGTAATTCAAATGGTGAATGAAGCCTTCTTTGATCAGATGCATATCCTTATTGTTACATCAAGGAAAGAGAAATGGCGTGGACTAACCTCTCTCTGGCTTGCTAAAAATGACATTGGGCATCATGCACTTTATATGCGTAGCGATGATGATAATAGGCCAGACTACGAAGTTAAAAAAGACATATTGCTTAATATTAAAAAACATTGGGATGTGGTGCATGCTGTAGATGATAATCCAAATGTTATTAGGCTCTGGGAGGATTATGGAATCTCTACAACCAAGATAGGAACATGGGATGGAGATAAATCCTAATATTTCAATATGTGGTATGATTAGTATATGAGCACATTTTTTTCTAAAGAGTTAACTGAACTTGGAATAAAGTTTGAGGAAGTGTCAGAAGGCATACTCTCAATAGATAACTTTATATCTAAAGAAGATATAGACAGTTTGTTTGATGTTATTAATTCTACTACTGAGGATCAGTGGGGACAAATTTATCTAAATAATTTAAAAGCATTTGCAAAACTTAAACATGGAAGAGACGACATAGACAATCTTGTTGCTGAAGGAAAACTACAAATTACCAAGAATTGGACAGATAAAAATCTTGCCATTTCAGATCATCCTGTTACAAAAAAGATAGATGATAAAATAGTTGAAATTATTAAAATGGCAGATCCAAATCTAATAGTAAATGGAACTAACATATTACAAAGAATGTACTCTGGTGTTCAACTGTATGCCCATACAGACCAGGACACAGACCCATCTATTCAGTATGCTGCAATACTGTATTTAAATGATGACTATATTGGTGGAGAACTATTCTTTGATAAAATTAATGTAACACTAAAACCAAAACCAGGAACATTGGTAATATTTCCAGGTTCAGAAGAGTTTCATCATGGTGTAAATTTTGTTAAGGATGGGCCAATGAGATATGTTGTCGTTGGATTTATTAAGACAAAAGATTTTTATGAAAACAATAAGTACTAAACAATGAAGCAGTGTACATGTGGTAGATCAAAAATATACCCGTATTGTGATGGTACTCACAATGACAAGATAATCAAAGATCCTGCAAATAAAACAAAAGACGATCATAATTTAAAAAACACAGACAAGAATTGACAATAGCAATTCTTTTTGATATACTTATTATATGGAATACAACAAAGAGTTTAATAAAATATCAAAAGACTTAAAGCACTACATCATCAAAGAACACATGAAGACATACTATCATTGGACAGTCGGTCTTGGTTCTTTTATTATTGGAATGCTTCTTGGCATATTAATCAAATAGGTTCTAGCACCAGTAGCCAAGTTGGTTAAGGCACCGAACTCATAATTCGGCTATCGTAGGTTCAAGTCCTACCTGGTGTACTACACATCTGTAACTCAGTTGGTTAGAGTACCTGCCTTATATGCAGAGAGCCGAAGGTTCAAGTCCTTCCAGATGTACCAAGTCTCCATCGTCTAGTGGCCTAGGACTCTGCCCTTTCACGGCAGCAACACGGATTCGAATTCCGTTGGAGATACAATACCTCTGTAACTCAGCGGAAGAGTAGCGGACTTCTAATCCGTTTGTCGCAGGTTCGATTCCTGCCAGGGGTGCTTTACTTTTTAGGATGCTTTGCTTCGTATGGTGCAATCTTAGACTTAATGCGACCATCTTTATATAATCTAACAATCCATCCATCTTTGATCTGAACTGGATTAAACGCTGCTGCTTTTTTCTTTGGCATAATTAGTCCTTAAATAAGTTAGTAACTCTTGTTTGCTTTGAATAATCTTTTGCTGAAAAGAAGATTGATTCTGTTTTTGTAACAGGAATGCAGTTAGGAACTGGGTTACCATCTGCTCCTGGCTTCATCCCTCTTTGTACATAGCCTTCCCAGCACGGATTAGCCTTTCCAATTGATGAGTCATACATAGCCATAGCAACTTCTGAATCCATTGAGTGATTATTCATATCTGCTTTCTCCGCATCCTTGTACATCATGCCAATGCTATATGCAGTTGCTTCCCATGTACCGTCTTCTTCTTCGTAAATTCTAACAGACATTGCTGGATTTTCTGGTGGCATTGAAACCAAAGCATATTCTGACCCAGGTGTACCAAGTGTCCCACCCTCAGTCATAATGTGCTCTATAACGCCATGTACAAACCCCTCAGAGGTTGATCCCATAACAAAGTCACCTTCTTTTAACATATAACAAGTATACCATAATACTATATAGTGTATAATGGTTCTATGAATATAATTAGACCATTTGACAATGAAATTGTAGTAGTTGAAGATTTTTTAACACAGGCTGAAGCAGACTATGTGCTTGCTCTGGCAACAGAAGACCCAAAACTTTGGGAAGGATCTAACGATGGGTCTGGGCTAAAAGAATGGTATGGAAACCAACTGAGGCTTGATCCCTCCAATCTTAAAGAAAAGTATCAAGAATATGTAGCCTTTATGTCGATGCTTCAGGATAGATCAAAACCAATATTTTCTAGTGAGTATGGAATTTCTGAATTTTATTATCTACCAATAAACTCTGTTTCTAGAAGAATTGGTCCAGGTCTTGGAGTACATACAGACGAAATTCACCCAGATCATCCTCAATACAATCCAAGAGAGAGAATAATCACTCATGGATTTGTTGTTTATTTAAATGATGATTATGAGGGTGGAGAAATATTCTATCCTCAAAAGGGCCTATCCATTAAGCCAAAGCCTTTATCTCTTGTAATGCACCCAGGAAATAAAGAATATGAGCATGGGGTAAACGAAGTAAAGAATACCGAAAGATATAGTCTATCTTGGTGGACAAGATAGTTAAGCAAAAGACTACTGCCCGTTGAGTCTTTTATGTGTTCTTATCCTGTGACAATTAGCGCAAACTACTTCGCACTTTTCTATTTCTTTTTTAATAGCCTTCCAGGAAAACCCATCATGAATCATTCTTGAAACATTATATTTCTTGTCTCTTATGTGATCAAAGTCTAAAATTATGTGGTTACCAATACCACAGTCTACACAGCCAGAATCCTCTTTTATCTTAGCAAGCATCTTTTTATACTGCTGCTTATTATAATGGTCTAACTCTTTGTCAGTCATTGCTATCATTATACCGTGAAAATATTAAGGCCCCACACAGGCAATTCACCTGACTTGCGCCACGGTCTCTATCCAATGGGTAACTAATCCATCACTAAGGTCCTGTGTGGGGACATTTATATTGTAGCATAGGAAATGAGCAGTTTATAGACGACTGCTCAGGTCTATTAGCCACGAAGATTCAACTTCTGCTAACTCTCCACTCATAGGAGCATCCGTTGTAAAACCTTTTAAAGTCTTATATCGGAATGTTATCTATTATACTACTGAATTTCAATAGTTTTTGGCTTTTTCTCTTCAGGCATATGCTTTTCTAAAGTTACCTCTAGTATACCGTTTGAGAATAGTGCTGATTCAACTTCCATATATTCTGGCAAGTTAAATACAGTTGAGAACTTTCTTGCAGCAATTCCCTTATGAAGGAACTTTACTGATTCATCCTCTTCAACCTCAGATCTTTGACCACTGACCTTTAGTTGATTGTTTTCTACTACAATCGATACCTCACTCTTGTCAAACCCTGCTAGGGCAAACTCCAAGATGAATATCTCATCTCCCACACTAATTACATTATAGGGTGGATAGTTGTTTTGTGTTGTTCTGACTGTTTGATTGAATCGATTAAAGAATGGGTCATCTAAAAGACCCAGCATTGTTTCTACTACCATTTTATTCCCCTTTCAAGCGAATAAGTTAATTTACCCCCCATTTTGGGCAGGCACTAATATTATAACATAGAAAAACAGGCCTGTCAAATAACAAGCCTGTTAATCTAAAGAAAGATTACTTTACTTGGTTAGTCTTTCCTCCACCAGATGACTTCTTTGCAGGAGCCTTCTTAGCGGTCTTCTTTACTACCTTGGCCGACTTAACAGCCTTGTCTACCTCATCTACTGATGGCATCTTTCCAAATGCCAAGTCATTAGGGTTGGCTGCTCTTAATACTACGGGCACGAGTGCTCCAAGTAGTGAGTATGCCAGTGTCTGTGGATCTGTTACACCAGAAGCATACATTGCTGTTGCTGCTCCAAGTACCGATCTTCCATATGACGCTAGTGCGTTTTTGATTTGTTTATTCATTGTTTTCCTCCTAGGATATTTGTTTCTTTGTTAGTAAAGTAACTAACAAAACTTAGTATATGCTTTTTTTCTATATAGTCATTGGGTTCTGCTTCATCCATTAAAATATTGCTTATATTTTTATTTTTTAATTCATTTAATAATGACTCAAACTCTTCAAAGGTAAAGTGCTGGATATCGCTTCTTGTATTTTTTTCTATTAATGGGACAAGTTCTTCTTTTGTTTTTCTTATTACTGGAGATATGTATATCATTATCTTGCTTGGATCATTAATATTAAAATTGTTTTGTCTGTATGACTGATATGGGATGATTACTTTATCTCCAGAAACCTTTTCTAGTAAAACAGGATTAGTAACAGAAACATAAAAGTTTGGTGTTTCTCCAGCAGTATTTTTTAAAACCTTTAGATATTCTACTAAGTTTTCAGATCTTTCTAGGTTTGAAGATAGGTCATTTATATTTCCCTGAATTCCACCTACCTGCTTATCGTATTCTGATATCCACCCAGTTATAAAATTAATTATTATCCTGTTTTCTGATATTTTTTGAAATGAATTATTTATCATAGATAGGTATTGTGGAGAAATAACATGAGGTCTTATTGCAACCATGTATTTTATTTTTTTATTTACATCTATTGCATTCGCTATTTTTACAAATTGATCGTCACTGTAAAAAGAATACACTAAAAGAACTCCATAAAAACCAGAATCTTCTAACTCTAAAGATATTTCTTTTATATCGTAAGAGTTTGATCTTTCAAACCAAAAAAAATTCATGGCTTGTTTGCCTCAGAATAATGAAAGTCGCAAAGGTCTGCTATCCTACTCTCAGAACTTGCCCAAACCCTTGTACTTTCGTCTTGACACAACTCTTCTTCACATATAAACATGTTAAGATTTTTAGTTGATTTAAGTACTATCATTACTCTATTTTATCATAGTCTTCTGGTAGTAGTTTCTTTAATTCCTTATATGCCTCAGAAATTTTCTTCATTGAGTGGTAGTGTGGAAATGCTGATCCTACTATACCATATTCGTCAAAGTAGGCAATCTCAGGCTCAATATCAGTAACAAACTTATTTAATCCTTCTTGGACATCGTCTATGTATTGGTATGCCCAGTCTCTGGAGTCTGAAATAAATTTTAAAAACGCCTCAGATGAGTCCTCATTTTTATTGTTTTTTTCTTCAGACATCTGTACTAACTTTTCAGATACAATTGTTTTTTCTAGGTAAGCCTTTATAACTTCAAGTCTAACCTCAGACAATCTTATATTTAGTCTAACATTATTAAAGATTAACATAAAAAACAAAATAATAAAAATAGAAAATGAAACTAACTCTATCATTCTTCTTTTCCACCCTCTCTAACTAACATTACGATTGCACCATTTTCTTCTAGGGCTTTTTTTGCACGGATCATATATTCTACCGCTTCTTTTCTTTCTTCCCCAGACAGGCTCATGAATTCTTTTTCACTTGCTTTTACTGTTAAAAAGTGATCGTGATCTACTATCTGTAGTTGAAAACCTTTTGGGCCTCTTAATGATCTGAATGCTTTTCTCATTGAGTCTGTATACATACTATTGCTCCGTTGTCAATCTCTGCCAAGTATTTGCCCAGTCTGTTTTAGACTTATGCTTAGAGAACTCTTTAGATATCTGTCCGCTTTCAAGGTATACCCCGCCCCAGATACCCCACTCTTTTTGTGAAACACCAACAGCAAAGCACATCTTAGACACTGGACACATAGAACAAAGTTTGTCTACTGCAGGTCTTAAGAGTTCATCATCCTCATACTTTTCAAAGAATATGTTTGTGTCATAGTCTAAACATAAAGCATCGTCTTTCCACTCATGTTTTGGCATATTAACTCACAAACTTATCTGGTATATCCCATCCATTCTTAGAAGGTACAAAACGACGCTGCAGATGCCACTTACCATCCACAAATGCTCCCTGTGGGGATGTTCTACCCTTCTCAGAAGGATAAGAATTTACTACTGTCCACCCGTCCCAGATCAAAGCCTTGTTCTTTTTAACAATTGTTTCCATTTGTTCTAATGATTTGATTTCCATTGTTCTCTCCTAGTACCTAAAAATGCCGTATTCGACATTATTTGTTTTTGCATCGTCAACAAGTTTTGAAACTTGTTCTTTTTCTTTACTTAAAAAAGCAAAGTAGTTTATGTCTGAAATGTTTTCTGTAATCCACGAAGGTGGTACAGCCTTGTATTTAATGCTTTTGCCACGAGCCTTTAGCCCTCGTTCTGATAGATTAGCAAACTCCATAACCATTAAGTTAATGTTTGCTGGTCCTGCAGAATAAAGATAGAAATACGGATCCTCTTCTTTTAAAGAAGACATTGTAACTGCCATGGCTCTAAGAAAAACCTGGTAGTCATCAAAACTACTAGTTCCCTGAATCCCCACTATCATTTTTCTTCCCATCTCTAAGTTGATCCATTATAAACAGCATCTTATCTAATTGTACCTTATCCATACCCATCGTGTCAACTACGGCTGCATTGGCTCCATCTATCTCTGTCCCGTACATTTCTGCACAATAGAATGTTGCATCCTTAACAAAATAAGCCTTGTCATCAAAAATAACAACCTTAATGTTTGTCTTTTCTTCTTGCTTGCTGGACTGTCTGACTATTTCTTTTTTATACGACCTTATATCTGGTATTAGTGGAGCAATAATTTCATATATATGGCTTTGTCTATATACAAAATCATTCTTTTTCATATTTATTTTTTGAGAAGAAATCAGCCGTGTTGTTACAAACATGGCTATCATGGTTATTGCAGATCCAAGAAAATATTCCATAGTATTCCTCCACAACAATTATACTACCTATCTAAACCAATAACACGCATAATCTCTTTTAGCGTGTACTGCTTATCTTTAGTTAGTTTTGCAACCTCTTGCTCATCTAATGCCTTTGGTGTGAGGCTGACCATTGGATTTTTTTCCGTTACATCCATGTCTAAAAATCCTTCACTCCACAATGACATTGTTTTGTTAGAAAAATATGTTGACATCTCTTTATGAAGTTCTGGATTTGCTTCAATTATTTTTTCTGTAAAGTTATATAAAGGCTCTCCAGTTTCAATGTCTATGCCTGCAACCTCTAGGCTACCATTGAGTATTAGCCTATCTATTTCGTCAAACTCATCCATTTTTTGATCCATTTCTAGGCTTAAGTGTGTTGTCCCAAAATCCTGGAACAATATATTTTTCTCCTGAAAGAATTGGCTTTGAAGCATGAAAATAAGGTTTGCTTGATGGGAAAACAATTATGCTTCCAGCAGTTGGTTTTACAAAAATGTCTTGGTCTTCAAACTCAATCTCGCCACCAGTGTAGTTATCGTTTAGATAAAGAACCACAGAAATAGTTTTTGACTCATCTCCATCGTAGGTGTCTACATGTTTACCCATATAGCCTCCAACAGAATACTTGCTTATTGATATTGGACAAAGCATCCCAATACTTAGACCAGGATGTGATGACTCATAGTCTTTTGATGAATAAAGAATAGCATCAATAAGTTTTTTCTGAATATCTCTGCACTCAGCGTAGGCTTCATGATCTTTGTTGAAAAAATCTTCTCTTATCATCTTTTGCTTACCAAATAAATAATTAGACTGGTACGCTGACCAGTCAGACCATTTAGAGATACCTGTTTCTTCTGTTAATGCATAATCTATTTTTTCTATATCATGAATTAATTTATCTGGATTCTCTATAACATTTTCATAATAGTATATATTTTTTTCTAAAATGTTTTTTGTAATCATACTCCAGACTTCTTTCTTGCTTTTGCAAGTTCATCAAAGTCCTTTACCTTTGTATCTCCCAAGTATCCCCACGCATAGCCATCATTAATCATCTTATCATTAAGAGATTCTGTGTCACCATTAATATAGACCCAGCCAAGGATACGCCCATACTTCTCAGACGAGTCCATCTTTTCAGTCTTAATAATTACAGACTTGGCATCTTTTAGATGCTTCTTTAGATATTCCTTAGACTCAAGCCCAAGTGCCTTTTCTTTAAGATCTTTTGTACGAGACTCTGGTGTATCTATTCCAGCCAATCTTACACGGGATTGAAATAAAATATCAAACCCTAAATCAATAAGAACATCAATGGTATCTCCATCTACAACATTCTCTACTTTTCTTACATAGTATTCATACATTATTTTCTCCCCCATTGTATATAGTTCCATCCACGCTCATGTGCGTAGTAAATAAATATTTTAACTACCGTTTCCCAAAAAGCAATTGTAATAGACAAGGTAGCATTCTTTGTAATGACATAGGCAACAGCAACGGATGAAAGTGTTCCCCATATGCGATAACTTAGTGCCTTAGCAAAAGATCTTGCCTTTGTTACTTTCATTCTTTACCCCAAGATACAGAGTTCCAGATTCTTTCGTGGTAGTAGTAAGCAACAAAGTTAACACCATTAGTTATAATAGTTGCAAGTGTTGCCATGTTTATATCTTTGCTGAGTGCGTACAATGTTATGAATGTTGTTAACAAAGCAACAACTCTCCATGTCAGAGACTTAGCAAGAGATCTACTTTTCTTTACGCTCATCTTTACTCCTAAACATCATTCGCTCTTCTGCTTCGTTCATCAAACGACCAGATTCTTCTAAGTAATTAAATACCCATTTGCTTGCGTTTTTCAGTAGCCGAAATAGCATGAATATCTGCCCCCAAGTCTACTTGTTCAATCTTATATCCTACATCACGACCATAAACAATGTTGGTAATGTTAGGTAGTCTTAGTACTAATGCACCATCCATAAAATCATCCTTAGCGATATAACCCTTTACCTGATCAAAAGTGAGTGGGTCTTTCTCGCTTGTGTTGTATGTATTGCGTACTCCAAGTAGTACCTGTTCTGTTCTCTTCCCTGCCTCTTTGTAAAGGGCGTGGTGGCCTTCGTGCCAAGGCTGATACCTACCCAGCATAAGGGTTGTAGGGGCTGTCCAGTCGTGTAACTGACAAGCAGCAATGATAAGGTCAGCCTCTTCTTCTACAGTCATCCCACAGGGGATTCTGATATCGCAGGACTCTGGATCTTCCCACATCTTATTAGTGTCTTCAAATCTTCCAGACTCAATTCTATCTACCCAGATTAAAATGTCTGGATTGCCAAATGCTGCACGGGTTAAATCTGTTGGGCACACAAAGTCAACGATTACTGGAGCAACTCCTTGCTTAGCAATAAGTCTTGCCATATCTCCCATGCGTCTTGCCTGCTCAATTCTATCTTCAGGACTAAAGCCTAAATCTGAATTCACAGTTGCACGAACCTCATCTGCATTAAGATGAATAGCATTAATTCTTTCTTTGAGTGCCTTGGCTAACTCTGTCTTGCCTGCACCTGGCAGACCAATAATCTGAATAATCATTTTTTACCTATCTCTGTGTTTATTTCTTTAATTAAATCATTAATTAAAATATCATCTTTGTCTTTTAACGGGCTATCTTTTCCAAACAAATCCCACCTATGAGTATTGATAAGAACATCTGATATTCCATATTTTTCAAGTTCAAGAAGTTGTTTTTTTACGCTATCTCTTGTACCAATTGTAGACATATCTAAGAATCTAGAACTTTTTTTAAATAAATATTCTTTATAGTCTTCAACTTCTTTTTCTGTTTCTAGTATAACAGGTGTAGCCATAACCATTATTTTTTTTATTCCTTTAAACCTATCCATATTATTCTTGTAGTCATCAATAACTGATAGAGAGGTTTCAGAGAACATCCTAGCGGTCTCTATTGTATACTCTGAAAAACCACTAAACACCATTTCTGGCTTTTTACTTATCACTGGCATTTCATTATACTGTTTGATAAAATTTCTTAAAAATGTTGTTCTTTTTACAATGCTGTCTAGTGCTTCTGTATCCCCGTAAACATCCATTTGTGGCTTTTCTCCAGCAGTACTCTTTTCATCTCCAGCAATCCAGTTAAAAATTAATCTACCAGGTTCTATTTGATTAAAAGCCTCTGTCACCATAGCACAATATTGTGGACTTATATGGTATGGCCGTAAGGCAACCATGTACTTTAACTTTTGTCCTGGAACAAGTGCTGCTGCACTTTTTACAAGGTAGTCTGGAGAGTCTGAATGAAAAGTCAGGAGAACGGACTCATACCCAAAAGACTCTAACTGAAAAGAAAGATCCCTTAAGTCTTTAGCGTCTAAGGGATTTCCTCTAAACATGTAGTGAAACTTTATCACTTAAACTAACTTTTCTCGTTCGTCAGTAACAGTGATTGCAAACTTCATCATTTTTTCATAGCCTTCTTTGTTTGACATAATCTTATTGTAATGATGTCCACAAAAAAGCAGGTCGCCGTTTAATCCCGTAACCTGAACCAAGGCCTGTGCTGCACATGCATCACATCTGTCGCTTGCCTTAAGAACCCACTCTTTAACTTCTACAGGTGCATCAATCATAGTACTCATAGTATACTGCCTATTTCTTTCTGTTATCAGTGGAGTAAAATCCACTACCGTTGAAAACTGCTCCTACATTAGAGTATACACGAACCAAAGAAGTATTACAAGTCTCACACTGATACCCAGGATCACTATCTTTAATAGATCTTTCCTTTGTATACCTTCGTGCACATGGCATGCAGTCATATTCGTACAGTGCCATGTGTTACTTCTTCTTTTTTGCTTTTACTGTCCAGACTGGTGCATTGAGATTATCTCCACCCCATTCATATCCAAGTGTTTTTACAACAAAACGAATAATTTTAATACGCATTATTTTATCCTTCTAAGTTTAGGGACAATGTTCCAAATTCTTTCATGCCAATAATAGGATACCAATTCCCAACCAATATATGTCACAAATGCTAAACTAATTGGCTTAAAATACTCATATTCCCATTTGCCAGTAATGGCAAATACTGCTGCAGAAAATATTAATGTAGCAACAGTTACATGAAATACTACAAAACTAATTGATTTCATTAAGGATCTTTTGGTTGATTCCATTATAGGGCCACGGGACCCTTTCCTCCGCCACCAGAAGATTTCTTTGCTGTTGGCTTAATTTCTTTTGGTGCTGCTTTTTTAACTGGTGCTGCAGTAGTTGCAGATGCAACGATCTTATTTAGTAGTGGAGCATTTTCTTCACCAGTATAAACTGGACGACCCCAACCAACAACAGCATTAACCAACTTCTTCTTGTTGTTCTTTACATACCCACGAGTTTTCTCAACGCACATTCCTCCGTTGCGCTGGTCTCCTTTTGCAGTTCCTGAAGTGTTTCCTTCAATAACTTGAATAGTTCCATCACCGTTGTTCTTAATGCAAAGACCAACATGTGAAATACGATTTACGCCATCTTCTGGGAAATCAAAATAAATCCAGTCTCCTGCTTGTGGATCATCATTGCGAGCATCTGACCAGCGCTCAGCCTTCTTAAACCAATCTGCTGCTGCTACTGTTGATGCAGACTTAGGAAATGACTTTACTCCAGAAGTAAATGCACACCACGAAACGAATGACTGGCACCATGGCTGGAAGTTAACCTTCATCCATGCCCCGTACTTTGTTTCATTATCTTTTGGGCCTTCAATTGTGCCCACTTCTTTCTTTGCAACCTCAATGATTGCTTCTACTGATCCTTTTGCTGCCATGGTATTCCTCCTTGTAGGTATGACTATATAATTATATCATGCTGCCCCACCTGGCCTCGATCCAGGGACATCCGAATTAACAGTTCGGCACTCTACCATCTGAGTTATAGGGCATTGAGGCAGTTTTGAGTCATGCCCAGGACCTAAAACTACTTGCCGTTATATGGATAGTCTAGTACTTTTGGAAGAGATGATACATATTCTCCAAAAGTTTTGTATGTATTTTTAGAAACATACTTTGCTGCTGCAAGAACTGTTGCTCCAGAAGTTCCAGATGTGTCTGCAGTCGTTCCATGATATCTTACAATCAAGGCTTCTGCAACTCCAAGGACATCAAGACCAGGACCACGGTTTGTAGACTTTGCAAAAATATGAGACTTGGTCTTAGTATCAAACCAAGATGCGCCTACGCCAATAACTCCAGAAACGCATGATGGATATCCAACAACATTTAAAGAGCCATCATTTCCAGTTGCTGCAAAGGTTGGAATATTTTTTGAATTAAGGGAAGACACTGCTCCCATAACAACAGAGTCTGTTGTACATTCATTTAGATTGTTTTTAGAAATAGAAGACAAACTAACTGAAACTGCATCAATGCTATACTTTTCAGCGTTCTTTGATACCCAATCAATTGCGGAACGCAAAGACTTTGTATCTTGAAGAATGTTCCCAGAACTTGTAACATTGGCGACTCTAACAAAGACGATCTTGATGCTTGGATCTACTGTAAGTGCAGCCTGAGTCATGTTGTGACCATGATAAATAGAGTTAACAATTGATGAAGGCCAGACATTTGAATTTGCAGACCCCTTGCCTTCCATAGTGTTTGTTTTGTTTGGACATGAAAGATTGGTTGTAAAGCATGCCTCATAAATTACTGAAGGAATCTTGTTGGAATCAACTGCTGAATCGATGATTGCTAAGACCTTTTGATCTTGTGCTTGTGATGGCTGCATTGCTGTAAATGCAATTGCAATTGATAATAGTGCTAGTAGTGCTTTCTTCATTTTGTTACTCCTTGTTGTTGTTATTGTTTGATTTTTAAAACTACTTGGCAAGGGTCTCCGCCCTCTTCCCATTCTTGTTGTTCTTCTTCTGTCATGTAGGGATCTCCATCATGAGTGTTACAGAACGGCTCTGTTATCCATCCCCGCTCAATTCCGTTTTCAAGCCAGATCTCAAACTCATCAAAATCTGACTCCATATTTTGAATGTCCTTAAGGATTTCTTCAAATTCTTCGTTCATATACTAAGTATACTCCTAAGCGCTTATGATGTCAACTGGACCCATGCATGATGGGTTAAATTTAATTGCTGCACTGACTGCTTGGTTTACTCTATTCCTTGCATTTTTTTGCTTATCCGTTGCATATAAAACACCGTAAGCATACTCTGATCCAGAGCCAATAGAAACATATGGTAATGAGTATTTAGATAAAGACATGTCTCCAGAACTGTGCTCATAAATTTCACCACGAATACCAATTATCAAACTGAGTTCTCCTTCTTTGGATGTATCAATCCAGAACTCGTTGTAAAATTCACGAAGTTCTTTGATAAACTTTGTATGCATAAACTTATCTGTATCTTTAATGTTAGGGGCTGATGGTCTAAAGTTGTGTCTAATTCGATCCCCGTCCATTGACCCAGCATATCCAATTAGATAGGGACCAACCTTCCAAACTTTTGGGGACTCAAGTGAAAGAATAACTCCATCATCTGATGCTCCACGATCTCCAGCCATATAAATTTTGTCTTCGTGGCGCAAAGCAACAATACAGGTCATGACAAAGCCCTCTCCAGATAGGTGATACTTAAGTATACCATTGCCTAGAGAGGGCTGTCAACTAGGGTCAATAATGACTAATTAGCCTTTTTGTCTACCGTCTTAAACGCATCATTGATCTCTGCCAATGTGAGTTTTCCATCGTCCAAAAAAGCCCTTGCCAGTCTTTCAATGACTGTTGCTACGCCTAATAGTCCTGCTAAGAATACTGCCTGAACTGTGTCAATTCCAACTACTGCTCCAGCACCAAGTACTGATAGACCAGAAGCAGCAAACACTGCTACTATACGCATCAAGATATTAGTTATTGCCTTTTGTGGGTGCTCCTTTTTAGGAGGCTCTACTACCTTTTTAGTTGCCATATTTAGTCCTCCTTTCTTAGTGGGATTGTAATTAGCCAGATTACTGTTGTTGCAAGTACTGCAATACCAACAATATCTCTTGCTGATCCCGTCAAAGTTAGCCATGCGATGAAGAAGCCAAGGAGAGTAAAGGCTTGTGCAATCACTTCCACCCCTGCATCTTTAAGCCATGTGAAGAATCCCTTCACAACCTTTTTGATTATTTTCATTTTTACCTCCTCATCCCAATCATTACATTTGCAATCTGTGAAACAATGATTACTGGGATAATGACTTCCTGGGCTTTTTCTCTCTGATCGTCTGTCATGTCCATACCCAACTCAGAGAAATTGGATAGGAGTTCTGTAACATCCACTTCAAATATTGCTCCAAGTGGGTCTGCTAGGAATGCTTCTGTTTGTACTTCTGTTACTGCATCTGCTAATGTAAATGGCATTGGGGTTTCTCCTGCCTCACCCGCTCTATCTGTGAACTCAACAAATGCTTCTGCAAGTGCTGGGTTAGACTTTATCTGCTCAGCAATCTGTGCAACTTCTGAAGGCTTGATACCAAGATCACTTGCTACCTCTGCTTTTGCTTCTTGTGTCAATGCTCTAAGGGTTTGACTTACTGCTGTGATCTGTTCTGCAGAAAGAGTAACTAACTTATTATCTTTACTTGTAAGGTTAGCAATAACTCCAGATAAATCTTCTGAGGTTCCCGTACCTTTCTCAGGAACAAGTGCTGCTAAAACCTCATCAGTAATTTCTACATCTGGTTCAGTCCATGGGTTCTCTTCAGGTTCTGGATCTGGTCCAGGTTCTGGTGAAGGTTCTGGTGCAGGCTCTTCAGTTGGTTCTGGAGTTGGTTCAGGGGTAGGTGGTTCCTCTGGGGTAGGCTCAGGTGTAGGCTGGTCTGTAGGGTCTACTGTAGGCTCTGGAGAGGGCTCTGGGGTTGGAGGCTCTTCTGCTGTAGGTTCAGGACTTGGTTCTGGTGTTGGTGGTTCATCAGCAGTTGGTTCTGGGGAAGGCTCAGGAGTAGGTGGTTCATCAGCAGTTGGCTCAGGACTTGGTTCTGGTGTAGGCTGATTGGCTGCAGCATTGGCTGCTGCTTGTGCAATAGCAGCATTAAGTTCTCTTTGTGATTGCTCATCATAGTAACGCCATGCGTCATCAATTGCACTATTAACATTACTAATTGCTTGATTGTATGCGCTGATTGCATTATTTTTATTCTGTAATGCTGTTGCAACATTTAAAACTGAATTATTATATTCATTTGTTTTATTAGTTAGTGTTTGATTGTTTGCATTTAATGTTGAGACTGATTGATTATAAACATTTAATTTATCATTGTATACATCTTGGGCTGAGTTTCTTGCAGCAAGGGCGTTGTTGTAATCGTTGGTTTGTTCCTGAGTTGCTCCAGGTCCAGATGAGAATGTATTTAAATTACAACTAAAGTTTTGTCCCCATACTCTTGGATTTCCAGCATAGTCACAACCTGCACCAGTCCATCCTCCAGGAATACCCCATCCAAGATGGTAGGATCCTGGTCCTCCACCGTTGTACCACCATATTTCTACATCTAAAGTTTTGTCTTCACTAACATCATATACGGGAGAGTAATCACTCCAAGTTGTTCCTTGCTCTACCCAGTTGTCAACAGCAAGTTGGCCATCGACATACATTCTAAAACCATCATCTGTATAACCTGCAAAATATGTTTGTGTAAACCATGAAGGTACTGTAATCCGACCACTAAAATTAACTATAAAGTTTTCATATCTATTTCCACATACTGGGAGTTGCATAGAGTTTGAGTTCCATGTGCCAGTACATATTACAGATCCAGTGACGGCTGTATTTCCATTTCTTAATAAGTTATAAACTGTGTAAGAAAGCCCAGTACCACCAGCACTATTTAAGGCTTGTTGGGCTGTTTGGAGATTGATATTGGCTATACCAAGGGCATCGTAGGCATCATTCTTATTAGTTAAAGCAGTGGCTACTGTTGCTGTTTGTCCATCTACTGCTGATTGGGCTAGGTCTTTTTCTTCAAGTGCCGTGGTTTCTGCGTCTAGGGCATCGTCATATAGATCTGAGGCTTGAGTCTGGGTTTCTTTTGCAGATACGGCAAGATCATATTTCTCTTCTGCCTCTTCAATTAATGATATAAATTCATCTTGGTATCCAAGGTCGTCTATGCTATCGTTAAGATCTTGTATTTCTTGGGCTGCAACTGTGAGGGGGTCATCAGAGTGTGCACCTTCTGGGGAGATAATAAGCCAGCCAAATGCTAACAATGTGGCTGCTGCTATTCGTATTAGTTTTTTAATTACCTTTCCCCCTTGCAGACATGATGTCTGATAGGATGATTATACCATTTTATTGCACAAAAAAGGGGCTACCATAATTGGCAACCCCTTTAGTGTTGGATTAATTACTTAACGTACTTAACCTTAGCCTTTGGATTCTTTGCATTCCACTGCTTAGCAAGTGCATTGAAAGCATCCTTGATTGACTTAAGTGCTGTTGCATTATCTGCAGTCAACTTAGCAACTACTGCATCGTGTGCAACCTTTGCATCAGCAAGTGCCTTAGCAGAAGCAGCCTTCTCAGCAGCAAGTGCTGTAGCAGAAGCAGCCTTCTCTGCTGCAAGAGCAGCATCTGAAGCAACCTTAGCAGCAGCAGCATCTGCAGCAGCC
>Ga0315899_10000882_pt1 | contig 35365 bp, 26 predicted proteins | sample LakEriMetagenome_2_FD_203518 | JGI IMG/M metagenome (GOLD analysis project Ga0315899, IMG submission 203518) | Freshwater fungal communities from buoy surface, Lake Erie, Ohio, United States - Buoy 4 MA112 | ecosystem: Environmental > Aquatic > Freshwater > Lake | place: USA: Lake Erie, Ohio...
CATCGGCGATGGCCAGGCCCCAGCCCGGCCCCTCGCAGACCACGGCGCAGAGCCAGTTGTTGCGGCGGGCACTGAGCATGCCCTCCTCCAGCACCGTGCCGGGGGTGAGCACGCGGGTGATCTCGCGCTTGAGCAGGGCCCCCTTGGCGGGGGTGGCCTCCACCTGGTCGCAGAGGGCCACGCTCAGGCCGCGGCGCACCAGTTCCGTGCAGTAGCGCTCGGCGGCGTGGTGGGGGATGCCCGCCATCGGCACCCGACCGAGCACCTTGCCGGCGTCCTTGCCGGTGAGGGTCAGCTCCAGCAGGCGCGAGAGCTGGATGGCGTCTTCGAAGAAGCATTCGAAGAAATCACCCAGGCGGTAGAGCAGCACCCGCTCCGGGTGGGCGGCCTTGAGCTCCACGTAGTGGCGCAGCATCGGCGTGAGCTGCTCGGGATCCACCAGGCCGTGGTGGTGCCAGGCGGGTAGATCGGAGTCGTCGCCGGGCTCGGCGGTGGCTTCTGCGGCGCCCTCGGGCTCAGCGGCTGGTGCGGTGGCGCTTGCTTTGGAGGCGCGGCGCTGGCGCGGACGGTCCGGGTCGGATCCAGCCGTATCGAACGACGGTTCTGACGGCGCTTCCGGGGATGGTTCGGCCGCAAAGCTGCCCGTGCCGAAGAGGCTTCCCTGCAGGTTCAGCTCTGGCTGCTGCTGGGAGGGCGCGGCCACAGGCGTTCAGGACGGGGCCTGATCGTAGGGGGAGTGGCGGGGGTGGCCTGCGGGCTGGAGACCTTCCGCGCCCGTGTCCCTGGTTCTGTACAGACCGTACAGAATCAAGGACAGTGTCGAACCACGCCCCCCCCCGCCAGGCGCCCCGCACCCGCGCGCCGCACCCGCGCCACAACATGTGAAGCAAGCTCGGCCCACCAAGCGGCCGGACCGAACCCCCATGTGAGAATCCTCAAACTGACCGGCTGCCCCCCAGCTGATCCCCCACCGCTGATCCATGACGATCCTCAACACCCTCACCGTTCTGGCCCTGGTGGTGCTGTCGTTCGCGCTGATCGTGGCCGTGCCCGTGCTGTACGCCGGCAACGACACCAGCGGCAACTCCAACCGCCTGATCCTGCTGGGCAGCTTGGCCTGGGTGGCTCTGGTGCTGGTGAACTGGGGCATGAGCTTCTTCGTGGCCTGAGGCCACTGCCTAGGCTTGAATCCTCTGCGCCGCTGATCGGTGACCGTCTTTGAAGGGCAGTTCACGGGGGCGTCGTCCCTGCGCGTGGCCATCGTGGTGGCCCGCTTCAACGACCTCGTCACCGCCAAGTTGCTGAGCGGCTGCCTCGACTGCCTCGGCCGCCACGGCATCGATACCTCCGCCAGCAGCACCCAGCTCGACACCGCCTGGGTGCCCGGCAGCTTCGAGATTCCCCTGGTGGCTCAGAAGCTGGCCTCCAGCGGCCGCTACCAGGTGGTGGTCACCCTGGGGGCCGTGATCCGCGGCGATACGCCCCACTTCGATGTGGTGGTGGCCGAGGTGAGCAAGGGGGTGGCGGCCGTCAGCCGCGACACGGGCGTACCGGTGATCTTCGGCGTGCTCACCACCGACACGATGCAGCAGGCGCTGGAGCGCGCCGGCATCAAGAGCAATCTGGGCTGGAGCTACGGCCTGCAGGCCATCGAGATGGGCAGCCTGATGGCAGCGCTGCCGTCTTGAGCATCAGCCGCTGATCCGGGGCCTGGGCGAAGCCGAGCTGCCGATAAAACCCCGCGCTGTTGGTGGTCATCAGGTAGACACGCTCAAGATCCCGTAGCGGCGGGGACTGCAGCAACGCCTCCACCAGCAGTCGGCCCAGGCCCTGGCCCTGCAGATCGTCCGGGACGACCACATCCCAGAGCACACCGCGGAACACGCCATCACTGCTGGCCCGGCCGAAACCCACCAGCCGTTGGCCACGCCAGAGACTCACCACCGCGGCGCTGCCGGCCAGCATCCGCCGCAGCTGGGCGCGCGAGCGCCCGCGGGCCCAGAAGGTGTGCTGGTCAAGAAGCCGCTGAAGCTTCCAGAGCCCGCGCGTCGGCCGGAACCCGGGGCCGAGGCCCAGCCAGCGCAAGCCGGGGGCGCCCGGTGCATGAACGAGGATGCGCACAGCATTCATGCCTGCATCCTCTCAAGGAGAACACCCCGTTGGCCTGGCCCAACCCCTGAGACGTTCCCTCAGCTGAACACCGCCTCGGAGCGGGCGTGAACGGACAACGTAAACTGGATGGATGCAGGATCAGGCAAGCAACGGCAGCACGCAGAGCGTGGCCACCGCAGCAGAACCAGTGCCGAACGGAGCACACCAGCAGAGTCACCCTGGCGCGGGGGCCACGGTGCCAGTGGCACGACTGCGCCGCCATAATCTCCTGAATGCCTATCTCCGCGCGGAGCTGATCGATCAGGCCGTCAGCGCCATTGAACTCTCAGACGAAGAGATCAAAGAAGCCGTCGATGAGTATTGCAGGAGAAAGCAGCTGCCAGGCCATCAGGCTCTGGCCGAAGTAGCCCGGGTCCAAGGCATCGGGTTAGACGAACTGACCTGGCAGATCTTGCTACCAAGGCGGTTTTCTCGCCTGGCCTGGCAACAATTCAATCTCAAAGCAGAGCAACGCTTCCTGGAGCGCAAAGCATCACTGGACCAAGTGGTCTACAGCTTGATCCGCGTCAAGGATGCCAATTTGGCTCGGGAGCTCTATCTCCAGCTGCAAGAAGGGGAAGCCAGCTTCGCCGAGTTGGCGTCCCAGCTAGCGGAGGGGCCGGAGCGGCAAACCAATGGCATCGTCGGCCCCGTGCCCCTCACGCAGGCCCACCCTGTCCTGGCCGATCGGCTGCGCACCCTGCAGCCGAATGAGATGGCGGAACCGATGCACGTGGCCGGTTGGGTTCTACTGGTGCGGTTGGAGCGGTACCTGCCGGCTGTGTTCACCGAGGCGGTCGCGCAACAGATGTGCCACGAGCAGCTGGAGCAGTGGGTGCAAGAGCAGGTGGCCATTAAGGTGGCCGAATTATGTCCCAGCGCTCCGATCGGGGCCATCGGATCGGAAGCCACCCAACCATGACAGCGTCATCCCAGATCCGGCTGTCGGCCTACCCGCTTTTCGAGAGAGTCACACCAGAACAACTCGAGCAGCTGGAGGCTGCTGTTGAAATCGTTCGGTTTGCTCCCGGCCAGCTGCTGAGCGAGGCGCACTTCATCAGCAATCGCGTCTTTGTGGTTGTTGAAGGGGTCGTGCGCGTGCTGGCGCGCGATGAGGGCCGGCTGAGGACCCTGCATAAATCTGGACCCGGAACGGTGGTCGGATTGGCCTCACTGCTGCGAGGCCAGGCCTGTGAAGAGGTCAGCGCAGCTGGACCGCTGCTGGCCGCCGCACTGCCGGATCGTCTGCTGATCGAGCTGCTGCAGACCTCCCCAGCCTTTCAAACCACCTGCAACAGCACCGTCTTCCCCGCCGAGCTGGCGGCCCTGCTGGCTCAGCTGAAGGAGCAAGGGATCTGCAGCGGTGCGCTTGGGGAGCTACTGCGCCAGACACTGCCGGAAGCCCGGATCGTCCAGCCGGCTGCAGACACAACAACCGAGAACGGCTGGGCGATGTACCTGTCGTCAAACCAGACGCGCCAGGCGGGCGCCGCCGCGGGCGTGAGCGAGCCCAGCTCCAGCAGCTCTGAATCCAACCCCCAGCGCTGGATCGCCCTACCCAAGCCGCTGCTCGAGCAACTCGCGGCGGAAGCCCCGCACACGAATCAAACGGAAGCCAGCCAACAGCAGGACATCGGCCTGCCAGACCACAATCCTGTGGTGCTGCAGCGTTCAGCCTTGGAGCTGGGAGCCAACCCTGCCGACACCGGCATCCAGCTGATTCAGGCCCGCGGCAACCTCGAGGAAACGCTGGCCTGCTTCCAGATGCTGGCGGCCAGCTTGAAATTACCGTTTCGGCGCGATGCGATCGAGCGGATCCTCAGGGAATCGATCGATCGGGGCCAGGCACCCTCGCTGCAATTGTGCGGGCAGATTGCGGCCAATCTCGGCCTGCATGTGATGGGGGTCACGGTGGCCCCCACCCATGCCGGACGCTTGCAAACACCCGCCCTGGTGCCCTGGGATCAGAGCTATGCCCTGGTGGTCCGCAGTGATGCCAGTGGCCTGCGCGTGGCCGTGCCATCGGCGGGATGGCTGGATCTGGATGCGCAGGCCATCGCCGAGCGGTATCCCCAAGGCATTCCAGCTCTGCTGATTGAGCGAACAACCGAAACCAAAACAGCCAAATTCAACCTGAGCTGGTTTCTGCCAGCAATCCAGCAGCACCGGGCGGCCCTGATTCAGGTGTTGGCGGCCTCCTTTGTAGTGCAGCTGTTCACCCTGGCCAATCCCCTGCTGATCCAGGTGATCATCGATAAGGTGATCTCGCAGCGGAGCATGGACACGCTGCAGATTCTGGGCTACGCCCTCCTGGCTGTCACGGTGCTGGAAGGGCTACTCGGAGGGCTGCGCACGTTCCTGTTCACAGAAACCACCAACCGCATTGATATCCGCCTTGGCGCCGAGGTGATCGATCATTTGCTGCGGCTTCCGCTGGGCTACTTTGACCGGCGCCCTGTGGGGGAATTAGCCAGCCGCATCAGTGAACTGGAAAAGATCCGCAACTTCCTCACTGGTCAGGCACTGACGGCCATTCTCGATTCTGCCTTTGCAGTGATCTATATCGTGGTGATGGTGATGTACAGCTGGGTGCTCACGCTCGTGGCGCTCGGGGTGTTGCCCATCCAACTCACGCTCACGGCCATCGGCTCCCCCTTATTCCGCCGGCAGCTGCGGCGAGCGTCCGAGGAGAATGCCAACACGCAGTCGCATCTCGTTGAGGTCCTGACGGGTATTCAGACCGTCAAAGCCCAGAACGTGGAAATGGTGAGCCGATGGCGCTGGCAGGAAAGCTATGGGCGCTACATCAGCCGGAGTTTCGAAAAAACGATCACCGGCGTCAGCCTCACGGAGGTCAGCCAGGTCCTGCAGAAGTTGTCGCAACTGCTCGTGCTCTGGGTGGGCGCCTCCCTGGTTCTGGATGGCACGATGTCTCTCGGCCAGTTGATCGCCTTCCGGATCATCAGCAGTTACGTCACCCAGCCGATGCTGAGGCTGACCACGCTTTGGCAAAACATTCAGGAGCTGAAGGTCTCCTTCGAGCGGCTTTCAGACATCGTGGATACACCCGAAGAATCCGACGAAGCAGACAAGGGCAAGACACCCCTTCCCTCCATCTCCGGTTCGGTTGAATTCAAAGACGTCACCTTCAGCTTCGCCAAGGGGCAACCGCCGGTGTTGCGGCATATCCAGCTGGAAATTCCAACCGGCACATTTGTAGGCGTTGTCGGCCAGAGCGGTAGTGGTAAAAGTACGCTGATGAAGCTGTTGAGTCGTCTTTATAATCCTGATGAGGGGCGGATCCTGATTGATGGAACCGATATTGCCAAGGTGGAACTCTATTCCCTGCGGCGTCAGATCGGCATTGTGCCCCAGGAACCCCTGTTGTTCAGTGGAACGGTGGCCGAAAACATAGCCATCGCCAAACCCGATGCCAGCAATGATGAAATTGTGGCCGCCGCACGCTTGGCCTGCGCCCATGATTTCGTCATGGAATTGCCCTCTGGTTACAGCACACCGGTTGGCGAACGGGGGGCTGGGCTTTCGGGGGGTCAACGCCAACGGATTGCCATTGCCCGAACCCTGCTGAGCCGGCCCAAGTTGCTGATCATGGATGAAGCCACCAGCGCTCTGGATTACGACACGGAGCGTCGTGTCTGCGACAACCTGCTGGAATCACTGCAACATTGCACGGTGTTCTTCATTACGCACCGGCTATCGACGATCCGACGCGCTGACAGGATTTTGATGCTGGATCAGGGCGCTCTGGTGGAATCGGGAACCCACGATCAATTGATCCAACAACGTGGCCGCTATTTTGCGCTGTATCGTCAACAGGAGGCGGCAGCGTGAACGTGCTGGAGAAAATGGGCGGCAAGCTCGAGCAACGGTTGCGCAGCAGCAGTGATCATCAGATCGGTTTACGGGCCTCCGGCCACTGGAGTCAGTGGGTCACCTGGACACTCGTTGGTGGAACAGCTGCTGGACTGGCCTGGTTGGCGTTTGCGCAGACGGAGCAAATTGTGGTGGCCGATGGCGTGCTGGAGCCGCTGGGCCAGGTTCGCGAAATCAGCCTGCCAGTTGGCGGCGTAGCCAACAACATCCTCGTACGTGAAGGCCAGGCCGTGCGCAAGGGTGATGTGCTGCTGCAGCTGGACACTGCCGTGAGCCAGGAACGCCAGAAAAGTCTGAACAACAGCTTGCAACTCAAGCAGCAACAGCTGCAGTACAAGCAACGGGAACTGGAGCGCTATCTGCAACTCAATAGTGCTGAAAGCCGTGGCCTGAGCGCGAATTTGGAACTCAACCGCCAGATCCAGCGGCGACTGAACAGTCTGGCCAATTCAGGCGCGGTGGCTGAGCTGCAGAAACTGCAGCAGGACAACAGGGTCAAAGAGCTCGAGGGTCAGCTGGAGCAGAACGGCATCGACCGCCAACGCCAGACGGCCGTTCAGGATCAGCAGATCCAAAGCCTGCAGGTGGAACTAGCCGATCTGAGCAGCCGCCTGAACGAACAGGATGTCACGCTGCGCTACCAGAAGTTGCGCTCGCCGGTGGATGGCTGGGTGTTTGATCTCAAACCACGGGGAGCAGGCTTTGTGGCCGATGGCAGCCAACCGGTGCTGCGCGTGGTTCCCTTTGGCAGCCTCAATGCCAAAGTGATGGTCTCCAGCGCCGACATCGGCTTTGTCCGAGTGGGCCAGGATGTGGAAGTCGCGGTCGACGCGTTCCCCTCCAGCGATTTCGGCGTGATCAAAGGGCGTGTCAGCCGGTTGAGCTCGGATGCCCTGCCACCAGCTCCTCAGGAAGGCCGCCAGACCTACGCCTTCCCTCTCACCGTTGCGCTCACCAGCCAGGTGATCCAACCCAAGAAGGGGGACAGACGCCCCCTGGCACTCCGAGCCGGCATGTCAGTGAAAGCGCACATCAAGTTGCGCAAGGTTAGCTATCTGGAACTCCTGCTTGGAAGCCTGCACTCCAAATCCAACAGCCTCAGACGCCTGTAATACAAGTCACCGGCCAAGTACACACCGCTGCCTTGGGTGACAATTCCGAGATCGTCTGCTGTCTGGCCATGGAAACCACTACGTTCGCTTAAATGGGGGCCGAGTTGACGACATGCCTGTCATGTCGTATGATCTCGACGCGTCCTTGTCACTCGACCCAAACCTCAATGGGTACCTTCACCCCAAACAACGGCTCTTTGATCGGCACCGAGCTTGCCGATTACTTGCCCCAAGTTAACAATTCGCCCGCAGGTAACACTGTTCTCGCCCTCGCCGGCGACGACATCCTCGAGTTCGAGCAGTCCGCTGGAACAGGTCTGCTGCTGGATTACAGCATCAATGCTGGTGCTGGTGCCGACAACATCACCTTCTTCACCACTTTTGTTGACGGCCTGGTCCAAGGCGAGGCTGGCAACGATGTCATCAACGTAACCCCCCTGGGGGGCCTAGGTGCTCTGCAGAACAGCAGCGTTCGCGGTGGCTCCGGCAACGACGTCATCAACCTCGTAGCCACTGGCGCTGGCGGCGCAACCAACTCTGTCACTCAAGGTGGCAGCGGTACAGATGCTCTTTTCCTGGAAGGAACCTTTGCTGACTCCAGCCTGCGCGGCGGTGCAGGTGATGACACCCTCCGTTTCCGCACAGATTCTAGGGTTATTCAGAGTGAGCTGAATGGTGGGAACGGCGAAGACCTGATCACCAACGATTCCGGCGACCTGCTCGGCGCACGTCGCACTGTTGAGATGGTGCTGAGCACGATCCGCGGCAATGCCGGCAGTGACACTATCGACTTTGCCAACAACGGTATCAGCGATCTTCTCATCTTCGGTGACGCTGCCGAAGAAAATGGTGCATCCATCAACGGTGACGGCGACGATGTCATCGACTCCGATGCTGGCGACGACACGATCTTCGGCGGTGGTGGTGCTGACAGAATCAGCAGTTTCTCTGGAAGCGATGACGTCTTCGGTGGCTCTGGCAACGACACCATCAACTCTGGCGACGCCGACGACTTCGTCGACGGTGGCGCCGGCAACGACACCATCGATAGTGGCTTTGGCGATGACACCGTCTTCGGTGGTACCGGTGACGACAGCATCCTCGGCAACAACGAAGACGATCTAATCTTCGGTGAAGATGGTATTGACTCCATCGTCGGCGGCAGCGGCAACGACACCATTGATGGCGGCGCTGGCGACGACTTCATCGACGGAAATGAAGGTGCTGACAGCATCCTGGGCGACAACGGTGATGACATCATTGACGGCGGGTCCGGCCTTGACACACTGATTGGTGGCTTCGGTGATGACCTCATCTCCGGTGGTACAGGCGCCGACCTCATCACCCTCGGCGGTGGTAATGATATTGCTTTCCAAAACACAACCGACCTGAATGCTGGTGGTGCTTGGAATAACACTGTTGCCAACGAGGGCAGTGTCTATTCTTGGAATGACGACGAGGGGCCTGACGTCATCACTGATTTCAGTGTGAATGACCGACTGGATGTGGATAACCCCGTCACTCCCCTAAGCGGTGTTGGCAGGGCTGTGTTTAATAATGCAGTTCCCGTCGCTGGTCAAATGGTAACAGACACCACCTATTACATCAAGGGTAGCTATTCTGCTGCCGCTCAAACGTTCGAAGTCGATGCTAGCGGTAACGACTGGCTGATCAATGGCTTCGACGTCGCAGTCGGTGAGACCTTCGGAAATTCGACTACGTCCGTAATCGTTCTTGAAAACGTCACCTTCAACCCCTCTACTCAGCTTGTCTAAAGCGTAAGGGGGGATTGACCTAATCTCCTAAATCGATACACCCAGGGCGGCCCATGCCGCCCTTTTTTTGTGATGATACGATGGCAGAGAATCCAATCGAGTCGATGTTGATCGCCCCACAAGGCCTGGTTGGCATGATGCAGACGCCTGGAATGAAAAGCATCACGGCATAAACAGAGAAATCCAGGCCTCACGAGAAAGCCGAAGGCGATTACACCTCGTCAATGCAGTCCTAAACGATAATAGTTCTATGCTGTACTGCCAGCAAGTCAGATTTGTAGAGACAAATTTTGTTGACGCACAGGAGAATCTCCCCCTTCGCGATGAGGGTATTTCCTGAACTAGGGCATCGATTCACAACACCCAGTTGAGTTCGCGCAAACTTATGCCTGAGCAGCAGAGGTATACCCAAGCTTACGCAAGAGCTGAACGGCCTCGGGGGGAATGCTGCAATAAATCTCTGGCGTATAGTACGCCTGCCAATCACCCTGGATTCCCTTACGTAAAAAGGAGCGCTGGTCCTCAGTACCACGCTGCCGTCCACGTGTGAGCGACTCAAAACTCGCAACTTTAACTGCATGTTTCACGTGCTCGGAATCAGCGGCTTCGCCAAGCAAGAACTCCGAGATCGTCATGAGAAGCTGTTCTGGATCACTGAGAAGCTGCTCATAGGAAACTTGAAGCCAAGGAAGCAGGGGATTTTTCTGCTGAAATGCTTGGGCAGCGCTAAGGTAGTCTGACCACTTCTGAATCAGAGGTGCCGCCATTGCTGCAAAAGGCTGAATGGGCTGGCCCTGGGGATTGGCTTCCAAGACACGTTGAATGTGGCAATAGTTAGAGACAGCTACATCACGACCATCTCGCACAAGATGAATATACTTTGCATCAGGGAAAAGCCGATGTAGCGTGGCTAGATGCAATGCATTGGCGGGCGTTTTGTCTCCAATGGCAAGCAAGCCCTGGGGAGCCCGAGCAAGCAATCGATCATGAATAATCTGGCGGCAAAATGCATCAAACTCATTTTGCTGAAGAGGCGAATAGCCTTCTCCGGATCCCTGATATACGCGCTGCTCCACAGTAACCATCAGCTGGTTATAGCTTCGAATCGTCTTAGCAATCGGCAAAACTAATCCATCAACGAAGTGTCCTTCACCACGACAAAGCACACTGGGCAGACCAGACAGCAAACGCTGCAACCATGTAGTGCCCGACTTTTGAGCTCCAAGAACAAAGAAGATCTGCATGATGCAACACAGCCCAGAATTAGCTTAACCAAGGAGACAACAAGTCAATCCATCGAGAAAGACAATGCTGCAGTTCATACGCATCCGGCAGGAAGCTCTGACGATTATGTCGGGTCAACGGCTGAGCCAGACCCGCGCAGAGCCCTTCAAGCACCGACTCTGGATCATCTAAATTGACTGTCCTACAAGCTGCCTTGCGGGGAAGCATACCACTGCTGGCGGGCCCTTCATTCAGAAGCAACGGGGCACCGCAGGCGGCAGCCTCCATCAAACTCCAACTGGGGACATAAGGGCGGCTGAAGCTGCAATGAAGATCTGTTCGCTGGAGCAGCTCACGGTAATGTTCATAACGAAGCAGGCCACAGAAGTGAACGCGCTTCAGCCAGTTAGCACCAAGGAAAGGCTGCAAGCAGGCATGTTTCCATGAACCACCATGCGAGGCGGCTGGATAGCTATACGCCTGACGATCGCGGCCTGCAATCACAACCTGCAGATCTGGGTAGAGATCCATGAGTTTGGGTAGAGCACTCACAAATTCAGGAAAGCCACGCAAGGGCTCCATTCCGCGCGTGGCGTAGGTAAGCAACAACGAGTGCGGCAAGATCTCGATCATCCCACCAGCCTCACAGGGTAACAACAAAGAGCCAGGCAGAGATCTAGGACAGAAGAAGCTCGTATCGATCCCATCAAAGGCGATATGAATACGAGGTTTTAGAATGTCAGGAAACTGTGAGTACTGCCAATCAGTGGCACTAATAGCCAGATCACTGATTAATAGCTCTTGGCCCAACAAGGAATTACGAAGATTTAACAAGCATTGATCTTCTTGCTCAACACGGCCCACCAACCAATGCAAGAGATCAGGCTGAAACCACCATTCGGCATAGGCCACAATTGGTATAGAAGGTAGGATCGCTCGTAATAGCGAGCCATATCCTAGACCTGCCTGAAAAATCACAAGATCAGGCAGTCGATCTGCGCTTGCCAATTGATTCAACAAGGCCTGCACACAACGGCCCCTATGCAGTGACGGCAACCACTCTCTGCACAACGGATCGGAAAGAGGTACTGGGAAATCAGAGGATGGTGGCGGCAGCCGAATCAGCCAACCGTTTGGCCAAGGGCAGTGCGTGTGGCTGTGCTGCTCGGCAGCGAAGGTGATCTGATGGCCAAGGCATGCAAGCCGAGATGCAAGATGTCTAAATTGCGCAGGATAGCTACGGTGGCAAAAAAGAATCTGCATCAGACACCCGAGCGCAAACGGCGCGCAGGGCCCACAAATGAACGATGCGCATGTTCAATCTGAAGAAAGTTCGCTTGATGCCAAGATGGCTTCATGATCGGCCAATGGGCGAGCACAGTTAGAGTGGCAGCACTCTCAAGAGGGCCTATAAAGCCATCGAGCGGTAGGGTTTGCTTTTGAAGATGGGCGCGCTGTTGCTCGGAAATCGCAAAGCAGCCGGAATGTGGATTATCTGCTAAATCAAATTCTACGAGCTCGCGAGCAAGAAAACGGCCCTTGGCAACGCCGCTACGAGGCAAATAGTACGGATCAATCAGATGCACACCGAGAGGCCCGTCAATATAGAGATACTCAGAAGGATGCAAGGGATCAACCTCAAAGCGGTGGGGCATGAGAACAACACGATGATGACTGCGGTGAAGAAACCACAAGGTCTTATCGATAAAATATGGATCAGCATAAACCAGATCATCCTCTGAATAGAGAAAGAGATCGGCAGATTCGGCACTATGAACCAACCAATCACGAGCGGCAGCCGCGAGTTGCATGGGCTTCTGCAGATCAAGCCGGTGGATGGTGACAAAAGGTTCGTACACGTGAATCACTGAATCGAGATATGAATCACCTGTTACAAATATATGGAGATCAGTGGAAATTACATCGTTGCCTAAGGAGCTGTTCGGCTCAAGCACCACCTGCCTGAAGGGGTCACCGCGTCGGTGGGAAAGGATATGGGCTGCGGAACAACGGCGAAGAGCCAAGAGTGAGCCAAGGCAACGGCTCAGCGCGACAGCTCGTTGTACTGACGCTCCGCGTCGACTGGAGCCATATCCCCGGGAGCTGTCTGTTTCCCGGCAGTAATGCGGGATAGCAACGCGAACCAAGGCCATTGCTGGGCGTTGAGGAGATAAGATACAAGTTAGCATCTCACGGGAGTCAATGAAGATTCTGTTTGTGCATCAAGCATTTCCAGGTCAGTATGTGCATCAGATTAATGCTCTTGCCAAGCAACATCATCACCAAATTGTCGGACTAGGAATTCACACTCCTTCTCGGTCAGTTCCCAAGTCGGTTCAATACGTACGATACAAACTCAACAGAGGCAACAGCAATGAGATTCACCGATGGGCTTTGGATACCGAAAGCAAGGCAATTCGCGGCGAAGCCTGTGCAACAGCAGCCTGCAAACTTCGGGAAAAAGGCTTTTACCCAGACCTAATCTGTGGACATGCGGGCTGGGGGGAGACCTTATTCCTCAAGGATGTATTCCCACAGTCAAAGCTACTCACGTACCAAGAATTTTTCTATAATCAAGACGGCTTTGATTCTGGCTTTGATCATGAATATAGCCAGCCAGATTCCTGGGAAAGCCGTGCGCGAACCCGCATGAAGACAGTGAGCCAAATGGCCAGCTTGCAAGCATCAGACTGGTGCATTACACCAACGAATTTTCAGCACAGCAGCTTCCCCGCAGCATGGAAGCAGCGCATCAGCGTGATTCATGACGGCATAGATGTGAGCAATATTCTCCAGGCTCCTGCCAATAAAAAGCTTGAACTAGATCAAGGTCGTGTTTTTACTCCGGATCAACAAATCATTACCTTTGTCAACAGGCGGGTTGAACCGTATCGAGGATGCCACACATTCATCAGAGCTATTCCTGACATTCATCAACAAAACCCGCAGGCTGAAATCGTTGTTGTGGGCTCTCTTAAAGGCGTCAGCTATGGACGCCCGTGCCCGGAGGGTGAATGGGTAGATCACTTCATGGCAGAGATTAAAGGATGCTACGACGCAAAGCGATTGCACTTTGTGGGTCACTTAGATTATCCCAGTTTCTTGCACCTTCTAAGGCTGTCCAAGGCCCATGTCTACCTCACTTATCCATTCGTCTTAAGCTGGAGTCTGCTAGAAGCAATGGCCGCAGGATGTCCAATTATTGGTTCTCGCACTGCACCCGTTCAAGAGGTGATCCGTGATGGCAAGAATGGCATTCTGGTTGATTTCTTTAGTCCTAAAGAAGTCGCCGATGCTGTCAATCAGGTTCTTCGAGAGCCTGGTCTATCGACAGAGCTAGGCAGGCGAGCTCATCTCGATATCATCAATCACTACAGCCTCCAGAAATGCTTGCCAAGACATCTTGCTCTGATGGAACTTGTTGCCAAACAAGGCCTACCCCTGGCACCGAATTGAGCGAAAGCACTGGCGTCGCACAAAGATGCTCCTGTTCCATAGTGATCCTAAGGGCAGGTTCCCGATCAGAGGAGAAGCTCCATTGTTAGCCGGATTTTCACCGCCTCTCAGTGGATCTGCACTATGACAAGCCAGGATTGAGCGGATCAGCAGATCAGTCATGGCAGTATAGATTTGTCCATCAGCCACGATATTAATACATGTTTGCGCAGGCTTTGTCATCAATGAAGTCACATTTACACCCGTGATCTGACAGGCATAAGCTTACAACAGCTGGCTGGCATCGTCACAGAATGGACTCTAAAAAGCCGAGAGCCTTGACCAGTTGCGCGCATCAATAGACATTAGATAGCCCCCGTGATCAGAGACGCCATAGGAGACGTGAACCATCTCCTGATCAAGAGCCAACCCGCAGGCGAATTCAATCCCTCGCCGATGCAGGAAAATCGGGTCACCAATCGATAGCACCTCAAGATTCTGACTAATCTGAACCAGTCTGTGCAGATAATAGATCTTGCCGGCTTTAATCGGTATAGCATGACCAAAACCAATGAACTCATTGCCATTCGACACAAACGAAGTACCCCCGCGAAGCCTCATCTCGTCATGACTCCCGGGTGGCCCTTCACACGTCGCAAGGACTGATCCGGCAAATACTCATAAATACACAGCGGGTCTAACGAATAAATCAGGAATAGGCTGTCATTCAGCACCATTGGCACCCGGTTCTTTTCAAATTGAGCATTAATGGGACTCTGCAGGATTTGATGCTCAACTATCGCTCCTTCTTCGATGCGAAAAAGAACTTGCCTTGCTACTATATCTGAACTCTCATGGGCGATGATATTGGATTGAGTCGTGTGCAGAGCCCCTATACCCCATAAATTTCCACGCCAAGAAAAGAGACGTATGTCCTCAAGACTCATCCACGCGCGTGACACAGCCAAGTGGAGCGCGCCCTCGTCTAAAAGTCGAGACCACTGAACTCCATGGTCAGGATGATACTCAAATAGGTGATTAACTGTCGATCTAGGCTCCGAGGTAAGGCGCCAAGAACGATCCTGAACGGCATAGATGTTGCTTTCCCGGATCACGCCATACAGGGCCTTGGCGTGGGAGGTAAGTGTCGGATTGAATTGACGATAACCTGGCCGAGGAGAAGCAACCGGACGCAGAGGGATAGGAGCATGCGCATTATCGGTGCGAAGACAAGGGACTGATTGCAACAGCAGCTCCTTGACCAGCTCTGACTCCAGGTCACTGCTGTGCATCAAACCAGCCAGGCACAAGAGTCCAGATCTTACACAAGCCTGATGACAAAAATCATTAAAACCTTAACTACGGCATCAGGCTTGATGTAGAGGGCGGCAGCGCATGGCCAGGATCCGGGTGATAACCCCATTGTTGTAGCAGCGCCACCACCAACTCCTCCCGCAACAAGCGGAGGCCTGCCCGAACAATCTCGGAGGGCATCGCGTCCAGCTGCTGCTGATTCCGATTGGTGATTTTGGTTGTTGACCCACCCTTCACGCGAACCGTGATGACGCCGGTGCTTGCATCAGGACACAGCCCCAACTCCCGCGCCAGGGGGGTGATGAACAGCTGCGGCTGTTTGGTGAAATCCTCATAGCGCCAGTGCGTCATCGCCTGCTGCCCCATCTGCTGCCCCATCTGCTGACGCAGCAGTTCCGCACGCAAGAGCCACAGGCCCAGCAGCTTGAGTTCAAACGTCACCGCATGGCGTTGGAGCACCTCGGCCAGCTCCGGAGGCACGCGGGCCAAACAGGGCTCCCAGGAAGCCATCCAGCTCGGATAGCAGCGCCCATCGCGCCAATGGCGCTGACAGGCGCTCGACCACTGCGCCAGCGGGTGACGGGTGAGCACCAGCTCCCGCCGCTCAAAACCTGCGAACCACTGCCTCACCGCTGCTAGGCGCAGACAGTTCGGCGGTGATTTCTCCACCACGCCGCTCAAGCCCGCGCGCCGTGCGCTGCCCTCCAGCACCGAACGGATGCCACGGCTGTGGCCATAGCGCCGCCCCGGCAGCCAACGCCCGTCATCGCTGAGGCTGGCGAAACGCCACTGCATTTCGTAAGAAGGCCCGATGCCCGCCAGACCCGGCAGCTGGGCCAGGCAGTCAGCCACAGCCGTGGATCCAGAAAACGGCTGGGCGTAGAGCAGGATCGCCAGGGGGGGAGCGGATCGCGGCCGCCACAGCTGAGGATCCAGGCCGCGCCAGAGGAGGCTGCCATCGGACAACCGCTCACGCCACTCCTGCGACGACACGATCGCCATCAGCGGGTGGCACCCCGCCCAGCCAGCACCGCGCGGAGGCGCTGCTCCAGGCTGCCGCTCAGCAACAGCGCTCCGGCATGGGAGAGATGATCGTCATCGCGGAACAACCGCACCCCAGCGCGATGGGTGGAACAGGGATCCACGGAACAGAGCACCGGCCAGGGATCCCATAACACCAGCCGATGGCGATGCTCCAACGCCTGAAGCTGCTGCAACTGCCGCTGACGCTCCTGCGCCAGTTCCGCCCGGCGACGCCTCTGCTCCTGGCCGCACCGCGCCAGCTTGCCGGGTTGAAACCACTGGGGCGCCGTGGTGCATTCGGTTGCCGTACTCCCGGGAAAGCGCGGCAACGGGGCCTGCAGGATCACCGTGATGCCCCGCTGGCGAAGCCGCTGTACCAGGGTGGCAAGCCGTGTCAGGAAGCCGTTCGGGTAGCCAGCCAGCTGGTGCGACGACAACGCCAGCACCAGCAGATCGCCGGAGCGACCATGGCGCTCCAGCCAAGCCAGGCGCGCCTGCGAAAACCGCGCGCAGGGGCCACCCCCCGGCGCCGGCATCGGGCATTGCCCCCGGCTCAACACCACCAACGTGGATCCCAGCGACTGGGCCACCGAAGCCAGCGCTGGAGTGAGATGCGCCGCATGGCTGTCGCCCATCAGCACCAACGTCCGGCGCGAGCCTGGCTGCAACACCGTGCAGCGCGCCACCATCGCGTCTGTCAGTTGGTCGCTCTGGCGAAAGCGATCAAAGCAGTTCGTTCTGTTGATGGCGGTGCCGGCAACCTGTGGTGCGGTGGGTGGCTGCGGGAACGCGGCGGGCAGAACGCGCTGCCCCTCGCCGCGATAGAGCGCCGCATGCACCTCCGGCGTCCCCAGCCCCAACACGATGAGACCGCTGCCGGCGATCAGGGCGATCCCACGGCCCACCCCGCCAGCGGGGGTGCTTCCCCAGGAGCGGCGACGCAGCGGCAGCTCCAACCAGCGGTAGCTCAGGGCCGCCACCAGCACCGACACCACCGCCACCGTGCACTGCGCCACCAGCTGCACGCCCACGGTCCAGCGCGCCAGCACGAGCAGGGGCCAGTGCCACAGATAGATCCCGTACGAGCAACGACCGAGCCCCTGCAGCCAGCCCATCCGGAGCACAGCCGCGAGACCACCTCCCCCCGCGAGGCCAGCGATCAGCAGCACACTGGCCAGCACAACCGTGAGCGCGCCGGCATGCGGCGTGGCCCAGGGCAGGCCAGCCGGCCGGCTCAGCGCCCACAGCAGCAATCCCAGGGGCAGACCACAGCGCAGCCATTCGGGCCGGGGCAGCATGGCCCGCGCACGGCCCTCGCTGAAGCCGAGCAGACAGCCCAGACCCAGCTCCCAGAAACGACTGGGCAGCAGGAAGAAGGCGGCAGGAGCCGCAGGATTCGGCTGCCACAGCCAGAGGATCAGGCTGACAGCCGTGAGCATCACCACCAGCCAGGAGCTCCAGCGCCGGGCCGCCAGCAGAACCGGATAGAGCAGATAGAACTGCTCCTCCACACCGAGCGACCAGGTGTGCAGATAGGGATTGAGATCACTCGCCGGCAGGAAGTAGCCCTGATTGAGCGTGTGAAACAACAGATTCGAGGCACCGGCGGTGGCCGCCGCCGCACTGCGGACAGTCAGCCCCCAGAACTCCTCCCCCGCCGGCATCACCAGGGCCGCCATCGGCAAGGTGATCAGAATGCAGGCCAACAAAGCCGGCAGCAGGCGGCGCATGCGCCGGGCGTAGAAGGCGATCACCCAGGATCCCGCGCTGCTGTCCTGCCGGCGTTGAGCCAGCGAGCGCGTCACCACATACCCGGAGAGCACGAAGAAAAGATCGACCCCCAGATAACCGCCCGGAAGCGCAGTGGGAGCCAGGTGATTGGCCAGCACCGCCAGCACGGCCAGCGCCCTCAATCCATCCAGCTCGGGGCGATAGCCAGAGGTGAGCGCCACCAGCGGCATTCAGGTCTGACAAGCTTGCACCATCCCACCGTCCTGCTGGCGTCCTGGCCTTGCACCAAGCCACAGCCCGTCTCGCCACGCTGTTCGCCGACGAAGCGTTCAGCACCAGCCAGCGGAAGATGGGCCGCCAGTCCGCCGGGGAGGGGCTGCTGCAGGCCCTGCTGCACAGTGAAACCAGCCCGCGCTTCCGGATCGTCGGTCTGTCCGACGAGGAACCACCGGAGCTCCGGGCCCTGGTGCAGCGGGAACGGCCCGATCTGCAGCTGGCCTTCCGCTCCGTCCACAGCCTCGATCAAGCCGGCGATCTGGATGCGCTGTTCGTGTCCGAGCCGTTGCTGGAGCGCTGGGCCTGGCGCCGCCAATGGGCTGGCGGTGAGGCCTACAGCCTGATCGGCCTCACCCACACCCTCTGCTCCCTGGAGGTGCTCAGCGGCCTGCGCAGCCTGCTGAGCGCTCCCGTGCAGCCCTGGGATGCCCTGATCTGCACCAGCCACTGCGCCCGCGATGCCGTCATCCAGGCCCTGGATGCCGAACAGGAACGGCTGCGCCAGCGGTTCAACAGCCCGGCACTGCAGCCACCACGGCCGCAGCTGCCGGTGATTCCCCTCGGCTGCGATGTGCAGCGCTTCGCCCGGCGGCGCGAACGACGCGACGACGCCAGAGCACGACTCAGACTCAGACCCGGCCAGCTGGCGTTGCTGTACGTGGGCCGGCTCGGCTTTCATGCCAAGGCGCACCCCGGCGTGATGTTCAACGCCCTGACACGGGTAGCCGCGCGCGGGCTCAGCAGCGAGCCCTTGCGCCTGATGATCTACGGCACCACCCCCCATCCGCAGCAGCTGCAGGCCTGGAAGCAAGCGGCCTCAACGATGGCCATCGATTACGAGGTGCAGCTTCTCGACGGCCACAACCTCGAGCGCGGGGAGGACGCCTGGGCCGCAGCGGATCTGTTCATCAGCATGGCCGACAACCTGCAGGAGACCTTCGGCCTGACGCCCGTGGAGGCGATGGCAGCAGGACTACCGGTGATTGCCAGCGACTGGAACGGCTATCGGGAAACCGTGGAGCACGGCCTCACAGGGCTGCTGGTTAAAACCAGCCAGCCCCAGACCGGTGGCGCAGCCCATCTGCGCCGCTACGCCATGGACCGCGAGACCTACGACGAATACGTGTGCCGGCTGATGCAGGAGGTGGTGGTGGATGAGGACGACCTGGTGCAGGCGCTGGTGGACCTGATCAGCCAGCCGGAGCTACGGCAACGGATGGGGGAGGCCGGCCAAGCGCGGGCCGCCCAGCTCTACGACTGGCGCCAGATCGGCGGCAGCATCCGGGCACTGGCGGAGGACTGTCAGGCCAGGCGCCCGTCGGGGGGAGCCCCCCCTGGGCCCGGCGGCGCACCCCTGCTCGATCCCTGGCAGCAATTCAGGCGCTGGCCCAGCGCCGTGCACCGCCCCGACGACCACCTGGCACTCTGCGACCAGCCCCTGCAGCGCTGGCAGAAGCAGAACCAGCTTGGGATTTACCGCCTGCCGGACGCGCTGCGGGCCCGTGAGGTCTGCCTGGAGGCGGTGATCCAAGTGCTGAGCGCCCGACAACCCCTCAGCAGGGCCGCCTTGCTGACGGCCGTCAGCAACGATCACCAGCTCCCCTACGAGGAGATCCAGACCGCCATCCACTGGCTCCAGAAGAGCGGCATCCTGCGCAACCTCAAGGACAGCGGCGCCGGCAGATGATCATCACCAACCACTGGGTGTATCACCACCTGCCCAAAACGGGCGGCACCACGGTGGATGCCCTTGTGGCCGCCAGCAACGAAACGATTCTCTGGCGCGACGCCCAGAACGACGACCACAAGCATTGCCCCCCGGCACAGCGCAGTGTCACGGAGCAACAGCTGCTCGGCGACAAAGTTCAGGCGGTTGGCCTGCGCCGACTGCCGTACTGGCTGATCAGCAACTATGCGCACAAACAGCAGCGGATGGGGTTGGCTCTGGAAGCCAGACCGGTTCAGCAGGGTCTGTTCTTTCGCCAGAAGTCTGGCGACTGGCTGCCCGCCGACTGGTGGCTCGACACCCTGGCCATCGACCCCTCCTGGCGCGTGATCCGCTGCGAGCAGCTGCAAGCTGACCTGATCAGCCTGATGCGCCAACAGCGCCGCGTTGGGCTGCGTGAACGCTGGCGACTGGCGCGCATCGAGCCTGAAAATCGCAACGCCTATCCACGAGAGTTACGCCGTTGGTTCAGCCGGGAGCAACTGCGTGATGCCTATGACGCCAATCCACGCTGGTCAGCCCTGGAGGCGTTGCACTACGGCCATCTTCTCGACGCATGACCCTGGCTCCTGTTCCCCCACAATCGGTCCTGCTGATCAGCCTGGATTCCTGCCGCTTCGACACGTTTCAGCGGGCACAGATTCCCCATTTGAAAAGGGTCGGCCCCCTGCACAAGGCGATCGCCCCCAGTTACTTCACCTACGGCAGCCATGCGGCCTTCTGGATGGGGTTCACCCCCGGTGTGACTGGCAGCCGCACACCCTGGCTCAATCCCAAGCTGGGCAAACTGTTTCGCATGGCCAAAGATGCCAACCGAGACAACCCCGGCCCAGACCATTTCGTGCTGCAAGGCCGCAGCATCGTCGCCGGGTTCCGCGCCCTCGGCTACTACACCCTGGGCAGTGGCGCCGTGCAATGGTTCGATCCCGCCATCGAAACCAGCCAACTGCTCACGCAGGACTTTGAGGATTTCTGGTATGCGAACGCCACCTGGAACCTGACGGAGCAACTGCACTGGATCGCTGCGCAACTCCACGACAACGCCGGCGACCGCCCGGTGTTCACCTTCCTGAACATCGGCGAAACCCATGTGCCGTACTGGCATCAAGGTGCCAGCTGGGAGCCCTGGCCCAGCCCCTGCACCCCGTTCGGTGGCCCCCATGCATCGGCGCGGCAGAGTCGGCTGCGCCAGCGCCGCTGCCTGGAATGGATCGATCAGCAGCTGCCCGCTTTGCTGCAGGCCTTCGCCGAGGCCACGATCGTGATCTGTGCCGATCATGGCGACTGCTGGGGTGAACAGGGTCTGTGGGAGCACGGCATCAGCCACGCCAAAACCCTCACCGTGCCCCTGATCCTGCGCGTCGATGGTCAACCGGTTGCGGAGATCCAGGCACGACGTCGTGTCCTGCAACGCCGATGACCCAGCGCACCCCGCCCGCTCCCCTGATCCTGCTGGTGGGCATGCACCGCAGTGGCACCTCACTGCTGGGATCGCTGCTGGATGCGATCGACATCCGCACCCCAGGGCCACTGATCCAGGCCGACCAGCACAACCCTCAGGGGTATTACGAACGGCATGACATCACCGCCCTGCAAGAGCAGTTACTGATCACGCTGGGCCACTGGTGGCCCAGCCAGGCGGGTGTTGCCCCATTGCCCAGCACCTGGCTGCAGCACCCCGCCACGCGGCAGGCCGCCCTCCAGCTCGAAGAGCTGCTCGCGCAGGAGATGGCGCAACAGCCTGGGCCCTGGGCCATCAAGGACCCACGCAGCAGCCTGCTGCTGCCGCTCTGGCGCGAGGTCGCCGGCCGGCTCCAGCTGCCGATGCAGCTGGTGCTCACCGTGCGAGACCCGGCCGAGGTGATGACCTCCCTGCTGCAGCGTGACCGCGACGCAACAGGGATGACAGCCTGGCGCGCCCAACAGCTCTGGTGGCGCCATCACCACAGCCTGCTGCTGGAGCGTGGGGATCTGCCGCTGCAGGTGGTGCACTACAGCCGCTGGTTCCACACCGACAACCACCGACAACTGGACGCCCTCCACCGCTTCTGTCGGGGGCAAGCGGCCCCTGCCCAGCCAGATCAGGTGCTGCAGCGCGTCCGGCCCGAACACCGGCGCAGCCGCCAACGCCGTCACGCTCCGGTGCATCCCAAGCTCCGGCAACTGGAACGCCGGCTGCTCGCTGTCGCGGATGGACGGCAGAGCCTGGAGCAACTGCAGACCTGGCTGCAGCGCCAGCCTGACCCGCTGAGCCTCCCCCTGGCCGGCTGGCGCCGCGGGCGCGCCTCGTCTGCGTTGATCAGGCAGTCGGCCTGGTGGAACGCCGCCAGGGCCCTGGGGGCCGGGCAGGCCGCAGAACGGTTGCACCGCTGGCACCAACAGGGCGGCCCCGACGCCCATGAGCTCAGCTTCCTGGCCCTGCTGCCCCCGTGCAGCACCACTGCAGCCCGCCCGCTGCAGCCGCCAGCCGGGCGACAGGTGTGGAGCGTGATGGGAGCTGATGCACAGCATTGGTGGGTGCACGCCTGGCTGCAACAGCTGCCGATCGCTCCGGCGGGCCTTCACGGCTTGGCAGCCCATGAACCGCTGCCGCCATCCCAGCCGCTCCTCCATCTGCAGGATCTCAAAACCACCATGGCCCAGGGCCGGCTGGAGTCCCTGCAGCGCTGCTCTGCGGTCTACGACCCCAATCCTGAGCGCGTGCACCTGATGCAATGGCTGGGGATCACAGCCCTGCTGGTGACACCCTGCCAAGACCAGGATCCAGCCTGGCTCGACGGACCTGCGGATCAGCCGGCGATCGGCTCGCGGCTGGGGTTACCGGATCCCCGCAGCCTGTTGGACACCCACGGGCACTCCATCCTCGTGCTCGGCAAAGGCAGCCCCGAGTGGGCGGCGCGGCTGTCAGCTCCGTTCTGGAATCTGCCTGGCTTTGATGAGCTCCAGCTCGCCTGCGGGGAAGATGCGCGGCTGCTGGCGTCCTGGCTGCAGCACTGTCAGCGCATCGGCCTGCAGCTGGTGCGGCTGGGTCCATCGCCACAGGAGCAGGCCCAGCAGGCCTGGGATGCCCTCAGCCAGCCGGCCAGCGCCCACGCCACCGGCCTGACACCACAACTGTTCCGGGATCCGATCGATCCCGAGGAACTCCTGCGGGAACTGGAGTGGCGGCGGCAGGGAAGCCCGGCGCCGTCTCCCCACATCGCCACGCCCCAGCCCAGCAGCGACATTCTCTGGTCGAGCGGCGGAGACGACGTGCAACCCGAGGCCAGTGTCTGCATCAGTCTGTTCAACTACGCCGGCCGCATCCTCCAGGCCCTCGAGAGCGTCTTGGCCCAGACCCTGTCCGGTCTCGAGCTGATCGTGGTGGATGACCACTCCAGTGATGGTGGTCACGAGCTGACCCGCCAGTGGCTGGCGCAACACGCCGACCGGTTCTGCCGCACCCTGCTCCTGAGACATCAGCAGAACGCCGGCCTGGCTGCCGCACGCAACACAGCGTTCACGGCCGCGCAAGCGCCCTGGTGCTTCGTGCTCGATGCAGACAACCAGCTACTGCCAGAGGCGGTGCGTTGTTGCCTGCAGGTGGCCCGCCACGCAGAGCCGCGCGTGGCTGTCGTGCATCCGCTCGTGGAAAGGCGCCTGGAAGGATCCCAGCTGCAACCATCCAGCTTCCTCTCAGACCTCAGCTGGCAGGGGGATCGGTTTCGTCATGGCAATGTGATCGATGCCATGGCCCTCATCCGCCGCCAGGCCTGGCAGGAGGTCGGCGGCTACTGCCATATCCCGGGCGGCTGGGAGGATTTCGATTTCTGGTGCCTGCTGATCGACGCCGGATGGCATGGCTTGCTCTGCCCGCAGCGGCTCGCGATCTACAACAGCCATGCCACCTCGATGCTCGCGAGCAGCACCAAACATCGGGCCCGCAGTCTCAGTCGGCTGCTGGAGGCTCGCCATCCCTGGTTGCAGCTCGCTCCGGCCGATAAGGGCGCCTGAACCAACCCATCGCCGTAGCGAGCAGCGAGGGGTGCAGCAAACGGAGGGGCAGGCGCAGCAGCAGCAGACAAGCAATGGACGGCCACGGCAGCAGACCCTCACGGGCGCAGCAGAGCAGGAAGGCCAGTTCGCGCCGGGCATAGCCGCAACCATGCCGGCGGGCCAGGTGCGCCGGACCAACCCGCGCACAGACCAGCGGGGCAGGGGCATTGCTGAGCCGTGCACCGCAGGCCAGGAGGCGCAACCAGAGGTCGTAATCCTCAAATCCAGGCATGGCCCGGTAGTTGCCAGCGGCCAGAACCCGTGAGCGCCGCAACGCGACCGCCGGATGATTGAGCGGATTGCGCCAGAAGCTGAAACGCCGAATCGCCTCAGACCCCTGGGGCACGCCACGCAGACCGGATGGCCTCTCTGGATCGCGCTGAAATTCGAGGATCGGGGAACTCAACGCGGCCAGATCAGGCGATTGCTGCAAGGTGGCGATCTGGAGCGCACAACGCTCCGGCAGGCTGAGGTCGTCGGCATCAGCCCGCACCACCAGCTCGTGCCGGCACGCAAGCAGACCACGAGCCAGCACCGGACCCACCCCCTCGGCTCCAGGACCTTCGATCAAGCGCACCGGCAAGCGGGACTGCTCAAGAACCCTCAGCAGCGCCTCCGGCAGGGCTCCATCACTGCTGATCAGGAGCTCCTCGGCCGGCAGTGTCTGCAGAGCCAAGCTGCCGAGAGCCTGCTCGAGAATCAGCGCAGATTCCCACGGTGCCAGAGGCATCAGCAGGCTGTAGGCCATGGAATCCGGCACAACACCGCTCATGGAGCGGGGCCCGGCAGGGGATCCGTCAGACCACGCCAAATCGCAGCCAGATTGGCGCGCCGGTGGGGATCCACCAGCAGCCAGACCCAGGGCTTCAGCAACATCTTCACCACCTCCTTCAGCTTCAGATCCAAGGGAACCGCAGCCTGCAGGAGCAACCAGCGCAGATTGCGAAGGCTGTAGTAGTGCCGGGTTGGGCTGTAGAGGCGCAGCCCGATCCGACGACAGAGGGCGTTGGGATGCGGCTCGCCGAACCGCTGACACAAGCGCACCCGCCGATCCTGAAGGAGTTGAAAACCCCGACTCTGTGCCCGAAAACACCAAGCGTGATCGACATAGTCGATGAAAAGCTCGGTGTGCAGCGGGCCGAGCACGGCCCAGTCACGGGCTTGAAAGGTGGTGCCGGAACTGATCAGAAGCCGCGTCCTGTCATAGTCCGCGTCGACCTCGGCCACACGCCCATGGCGGCGACCGGTCTGAAGATCAATCACCAAAGGCCCGACGAGCGTTGGCACCTCCGGCCAGCGGTGCCAAACCTCACGAAGCCGAAGAAGGTGCGCAGGATCAAGACGGCTGTCCTGATCGAACAAAGTGATCCACCGTGCACCCTCACGGAGAGCGGCCTCAACACCGCGATTGAACCCGCCAGCCAGGCCTCCCGTGTTGGCATTGTGGAGCCAACAACCAGACGCCAATCCAGGCCAAGGTGGTCGGGGGCTGAGGTTGTTATCGACAACAACCAGATAAAAACCTGAGGCCTGGAGCCCGCACAGAAACGACCACAGATCCCCTGGGGTAGGGCCGTACAGAACAGTCACGACCCAGGCGTGACCAGCCGTAGGGGCATCAGCACCCATCGGGAAGATCGAACGCCGCTCGCAATGCAGCGAACATGCGGGCGGGGTCGCACTCAGCGGAGACACGCTGCAGCGCAGACCGCGAGAGAGCGTTCCAAAGGGATGGATCGGTATGCAGACGCACCACCGCATCCGCAAAGGCAACCCCGGTCGAACCCACCAACAGCTGGTCTCCAGGCGTCCAGCCCATCTGATCTGCCAGTAAGGGAGTGGCGATAACGGGCAAACCGTGGGCAGCGGCCAGGTGGACCTTGTGGGGAAGGCCCGCTGCAAAACGGGTGGGTGCTACAAACACACGATGACGCTGCAGGAGTTCAGACACGTCCGTGACAAATCCCAGGCAGGTCACCTGAGGGAAAGACGCCTGGAGCTGGTGATAGAGATCAGCAACCAAGGCTGGTTGGTGGTAACCCGCAATCGTGATAGGAATCGATGCAGCACCATCAATCGCAGACAAGGCTGGCAGAATCTCCTCGAGCAACCAGCGCAGAGAATCAAGATTCGGGGAGCTCGGATCGTGAATGGCCCCAAGGAACAGAACACCTTGGCGAGCATTAAAAGGATGGATTGTCGGATGAGGAACCAGAAGGTGGCCCACCTGCCAGGTCGGCAAGCCCGTAGCCTTGGCCATCATTGTTGATTCAGATTCAGAAACAGAAAGCAGACGATCAAAGCGCTGCATCAGGCGGAGCTCTGTGGCTAATTCGGGGATCTGTGCAGGTTCCGGCAAGGAGGCAATGGCGCCACGATTCAGCAGGTGCTGCCGGGTCCAGTCTCTGATCGAAAAAAGAGACTCCACATCAGCGACAAAAACAGGGCGTTCTGCTGAGAAGACAGAACTGACAGAATCAAGAAGGGCAAGGTTGTGATGGCGGGAAGCGCAGATGTGCGTATAGAAACCAGCACGCTGCTTTAGCAGGTGAATGAGATCCTGTTCTCCACCAGCGAGCAGCTCATAATCGCTGCTGAGGCGCTGATCGGCTGGGCCAGGAAGGCTGTTCGTGGTGAAGACAGTCAGCCAGCAACCGGCGGTAGCCAGGGTCTCAATAATGTCCTGCAAACGAGCAAAACCCGCTCCAAACTGGCGATTTGGCGGGTGATCATCAATCCAAAGCACTCGGCTGGAGGAGTGAAGGTGATTGATTAACTGACGAGGATCATGCGAATCAAAAGCCAGAGCCTCAGGTTGGCCCCGCAAACGCGAGGCATGACACTGCAGAAGCTTTAGACGATTCGCCTCCATGAGGGCTTGGACAGACGCAAGAGATCCACCGGACGACGCGAATTCGACATGCATTGCGCGACACGTCGGCTCATAGATCACCTGCCATCCCTGGTCCGACAAGCGCACACAAAGATCTGTCTCCTCATAATAAGCCGGCGCAAACAAAGGATCAAAGCCGTTCAACTGAGCAAGCAAGCCAGAACGGATCATCAGAAGACAGCCAGATCCATAATCCACAGGACGGCGTACATTGAAAAGCGGATCAAAAGGATCTCCACGTCGACCCACTCCCAGACAAGAACCATCTGAGAAAAGTACAGAGCCCGCCTCCTGAAGGCGACCATCTGGATGCACCACCATGCCGGTCACGGCACCAGCTGATCGAAAACGCTCCAGACAACGCAGAGCCGACTGGAGGGCAAGCGGCTCCAGAACAGCGTCATTATTCACGAGCGCAATCGGCCCAGGCTGACCCTTGAGCAGGTCGAAGGCTTGATTACAGGCCAGAAGGAAATGATGGTTGGCCTGATTCCGGACGACAACGACGGAACCATCCAATCGATTCAGGAGATCGACCGTGGAGTCAGTCGAAGCATTATCGACGACAATAAGATGGACATCGACATCAAGTTGATCCTTCAGAGCTCGCAGACAGCGATATGTTAGCTCTGCCTTATTATGAACAACGACGATGACGTTGCATCGAGGTTGGCAAACGGAGGAATGACCACCAAAGTGCAGCCTCAGAGCAGACGCAAGAAACGTACTCAACTCAGCAGCAGCAGCACGCGCAAACAAGGTCTTGTGCTGAGAGAGAAGCCAATGGTCATGCTGCTCAGCTGACAAGCCCCGCAGAGTTGTTAGAGATTGTCGTTGCCGATAGGCTATATAGCCGGGGAAGGTAGTAAATAAAAAACCAAGATTATTGTATAGACAAACCTTGATGGCCAGCTTCCAGCGGAAGGGCAATATCACATCGGAGCGATACAATCGCTGGAGGCGGCGGCTCAGGCTCATCCGCAAACCGCAAAGGATTGATCCTCGTAAACAGACTGGGGATGGATCACGGCGAAACAGTCTGTTCACCAATCATACCTGCCCAGGCACGCCTCAACCGCGCAGCTCAGCCGAGCACTGCAGTCTGTCTTGAACGCTCAACATCAACTTGCCTCTTGAGTCATGCGGGCGAATGATCATCGACCCTTAGCCTTGAGGACCGTCTTAATCGTCTTGAACAAGATGAGCAGGTCAAGGGCAGTACTGAAATGACAAAGATAAAAGAGGTCATAACTAAGCTTGAGCTCAGCTTCTTCAACAGACGCTGCGTAGGGAGAACAAACCTGCGCCCAGCCACTCAAACCGGGACGCATCCAGTAGCGCTTTCTGTAATGGGAAATATCCTTCTCAAGAACATCATCAATTTCAGGGCGCTCCGGCCTAGGGCCAATCAAGCTCATATCACCGGCAATCACATTGAACAATTGAGGTAATTCATCAATGCGTAAACGTCGCAACCAACGACCTACAAAAGTGATGCGTTGATCCGCATGGCTTGTCCAGCGAGCATGGTGATCGGTATGCTGGATACGCATGGTACGCAGCTTCAGAATCTGAAAGGGTTGACCCATCCAACCAGTGCGTTTCTGGGTAAAAAATATAGGGCCACGATCCTCAAGCCATATCAGCATCATTGCGATCGCGAGAAGAGGCGAACTGGCAATCAGCAAAACGAGAGAAAGGGAGAGATCCGCGGCACGTTTGAGTTGGCGTTGCAAGCTAAATGGAGACGCCCAGGGGATATCGGCATAACCAATCCAAGTGTGAGGGAGAAGCGATGGTGGTAAGCGTTCAAGCTGACGTTCTGCCAACTCGAGAGCGAAGGATTGTGCATTGAAAGCTGCGATTGCTATACGATCAGAACGACGTTCGTGCGAAACTGTATTTGTTAGCCCGGGAGTTGCATGCCGTCCGTTTCTGATCCAGGAACGGAGCATCGGTGTGTCTGGGGTTCGCAGCCATTCACGTTCTAAAAGAAGCCAACCTTCGGAGTCTTGCAACAAGGCTGAAACCATAGGATCCCGCTGCTCTCGTGAGCGATTTACAAGCAAATATCGACGCAGGAGAAGAGACAAAAGTCCGGTTATTAATAGAACAACAGGCAGGATTCGGCGGTCCAGAAACACTAACTCACTGGGATTATGGAAGCACCAAGTGAAAAAGACAAGTGCAATCAGCGTCGTGGCAACAGTAATGCCAACGCAACGCAGCAACACGATCCATTGGAAAGAAGGCCAACGAAGAATAGTATAACTACCAAACAACCAGCCCATCAGAAGATAAACGGAACCGAGTGTCAACGAAGACAACAGTTCGGGAGGTTGCGAAACCTCGAAAAAGAAACAGACCAGCTGTAAACAAACGACAAACAGGAGAAGGTCCAGCCCGGCCGTCAGGAAAAGCAAGCGCCGGGGGCGTCGTAAGTTCACAGAACGCTCCCTGGCAAGAACATCACTTTATGCAATGGCTGCTTCTTTAGGCAACTAGCTGTGGCCAGCCCCGGCTGGCGGGTCCACACAGCCAGCAGATGGTCTGTCTAGACAATCAAATGATCAAAGCGCAACAGTGTGGTGATGGGAAAGAAAGGCAGACATGCGCGCAGGCCACAACAGGCTGATGACGCGACAACACAATGGCGATAGCAAAAAGCTATCAATTAAATAAGGTGATTAACATCCAATCAAAAAGTCAGAAGCTTACGATCTGGCGTTGATGATTGACGTGATTAAAGCGGATGAAGAGATTCGAACTCTCGACCCTCTCCTTGGCAAGGAGATGCTCTACCACTGAGCTACATCCGCATTCCCGGCTTGTGACCGGAGCCCCGTGACCGGGACCACACCATCATGCACCATGGCCCCCCCTTCGGTCAAACCCCAGACCTACAAGAGGCTGTTGCAGAATCGAGCGTCAAAAGGGGGTGGAAGATGATACCATAACGTGCGGTTTAATCCGTGACAGCCCTGAAAGCATATTGGGACTTATCGCTGCAGATTAAAAGGAGGCAACATTGGACGGCACTGGTGATCATCAAAACAGCAGTCTTGAGGGATTAAACAACCTACTCGAGCAGACACGCGCCATCATGAATGGTATTAACCATTTAGTGATCCAGCAGACTCCGATATTACTCTCGAGCAGCGGCATTAACCCGATTCGATTAGGTTCGATCAGCGAACACCCAATCTGGAATCCATCGATTATCAAATTCGATGGAAAGTACATCTGCGTGACTCGCTCCTCAAACTTTTATGCCTTAAATGACAGTATTTGGGCATATGCAGACAAGGGCGGGCATAAGACTGAGAATTACGTCTACTACCTAGACGATTGTTTGGTTATAAAAGGTATAGCTGAGCTTAAATATGATGCTTCTAGCAGTGAAACAATGAGGGGCAGCTATGGAATCGAGGATATCCGACTCTTTACGGCCGCAGGAAAGCTCTACGGAATTGGCGCATCAGTTAGCAGAGGTGTCAACGGCTCACCATTCAGAGTTGAGCAAGCAGTATTCGAAGTCGATGGGTCTAGAATCGTAAACTTGAAGATCATGGAGTCACCACTTGGCCTGGAGATTGAGAAGAATTGGGCACCATTAGTAGTGAACGACAAGATCTATATCATCTACTCTCATGAACCCTTGGTTGTTTATCAATTAACAAAAGAAGGTGACTTGAGACTCATCAGTAAAGAGACACCAGTTGCTCAAGCATATAGCTTGCGAGGTGGAACACCTTTGCAGCCATGGAGGGGAGGATATCTCTGTGCAGTCCATCAAGCTCCGTTCACAAGTGATCGCTGTTATTATACTCACAAATTCTTACGCTACGATGCAAGCCTAAGCCGGGTAGAAACCAGCGGCTCTTTCTTTATACAAAAACGAGGCATAGAATTTGCTGCCGGCTTAGTAGTAGAGGAAGATCGTTTGGTATTGTCATACGGTGTCAGCGATCAAGCAGCCTATATCGCCTGTATCCCGAATTCAGAACTACACGAACTACTATTAGTATAGTACGGTAAGGCATTATATCCAGTCACGAGCATTGATTCAAGCAACATTGAGTTGCTGGCGAGCAGGCTTCTAGCTTTCAGACGGCCTGAACATGAACATCGAGTAAATCACATTACGGCGCATCTGTGTCATCATATCCAAGAACATGTCGTAACCTTCGTTTTTGTATTCAATAAGCGGGTCTTTCTGCCCATAACCGCGTAAGCCTACAGATTCTCGCAACGCATCCATAGCCTGGAGGTGCTCACGCCAAAGACTATCGATCTGCTGCAGAATGAAAAAACGCTCAGCTTCGCGCATCAGATCTGAGCGCTGCTGCTCAATCTGGCCCTCCTTAATGTCGTAGGCATTACGCAGCTGCTCCTGCAGAAAAGCCTTGAGTTCTTCCATGGATAGGCCCCGCAGTTGCTCAGGCTTTAGGTCTTCGAGAATGTAAACAAACTCCTGAACCTTGCTCACAAGTCGTCCAAGATCCCACTCTTCGGGTGGTAGATCGGGATTTACATAAGCATCAACGATATCATCCATTGTACGCTCTCCATAGCCAACAACCTGAGCCTTGAGTTCGCGTCCTTCGAGAACACGCCGCCGCTCGGTGTAAATTGCTTTGCGCTGATTATTCATCACTTCGTCATATTCGAAGACCTGCTTGCGGATATCATAATAGTAGGTTTCCACCTTCTTCTGGGCTCCCTCAAGAGAGCGCGAAAGCATCCCGGATTCGATCGGCATATCTTCTTCCACTCGGAAGGCATTCATCAGACCAGCAACACGATCACCACCGAAAATGCGCAGCAGATTATCTTCCAGCGAGAGGAAGAAGCGCGTACTGCCAGGGTCACCCTGACGGCCGGCTCTACCTCGTAACTGGTTATCAACCCGTCTTGATTCGTGACGCTCCGTACCGATCACATGGAGACCGCCTGCATCACGCACCTGCTGCTCTTCCATCTGTGTCACCGCCTCGTATTCGGCCTTGATGCGGGCAATCTGAGCGCGTAGCTGCTGAATCTGAGGGTCGTCAGTCGGGGCTTTCTCGGCTGCCTGCGAAATGCGATCCTCTAACTCAAGCTGGCTGAGCTGGCGATCACCCCAAACGTTGACCAAATCGTGGACCAAGTCAATGAGTAACTGTTCCGTGTCATCGCTAAGCCGACAAGGGTAAAGCTCACGCACGGCCTTGGCTTCAGGCGAAGAGCCGGAGCCGAGAACAGGGCGTGGGGCTATCGGCCGATGCTCATCTTCGGGACGAACTAAACGCGGTAAAAGCACCTCACGCAATTTGAGGCGAGCCATGTAATCAGCATTGCCACCAAGGATGATGTCCGTGCCGCGCCCTGCCATGTTGGTGGCAATCGTAACGGCACCGAAGCGACCAGCTTGAGCAACGATTTCTGCTTCTCTCTCGACATTCTCCGGCTTGGCGTTCAGCAAATTATGCGGTACATCCTGTTCGGCAAGCAGAGCGCTGAGCAATTCTGATTTCTCAACACTGGTGGTACCCACGAGCACCGGTCTGCCGCTCTTATGAACCTCGGCGGTCTCTAAAGCAACGGCGCGCCATTTGGATGCCTCATTCTTGTAAACTTGATCGGTCCAATCGGCGCGCGACCGAATTCGGTTGGTTGGCACGATTGTAACCTCAAGCTTATAAGTTTTCTCGAATTCCACCTCCTCCGTCTTTGCAGTGCCCGTCATGCCTGCCAGACGTGGGTAGAGAAGAAAGAAGTTCTGGTAAGTGATCGAGGCGAGCGTCTGTGTTTCTGGCTGAATCGGCAGACTCTCCTTGGCTTCGATTGCCTGGTGCTGACCATCACTCCAACGGCGGCCCGGCATCACACGGCCTGTGAACTCGTCAACAATGACGACGTCACCCCCGCGTACGATATAGTTCACATCCTTGACGAACATTTCTTTAGCCTTAAGGGCATTATTGATGTAATGCGCCCAAGGATCCTGCGGATCGAACAGATCACTTACACCCAGCAGCTCTTCTGCCTTGGCGTAGCCATCGTCTGTCAGTGTGCAGTTCCGCTGCTTTTCATCAACTTCGTAGTCTCCCTCGGGATCGATACCGTCCTTTCCCATTTCAGAAGAACGCACCAGAGCAGAAGCAATCTCAGCGGCCTTCTTGTATTTCTCCTGAGGACGCTCAACCTGGCCAGAAATGATCAGCGGAGTACGAGCTTCATCAATCAGGATGGAGTCAACCTCGTCGATCACACAGTAGTGAAACTCACGCTGCACCACCTCAGCGATGTCAGCCGCCATGTTGTCACGAAGATAATCGAAGCCCAGCTCCGAGTTGGTGGCATAGGTGATATCACAGCCATAGTTTCGCCGGCGAGTGGCGGGATCCATGTCCTGCTGGATCAGACCAACGGAGAGGCCAAGGAAGCGATGAACCTGGCCCATCCATTCAGCATCGCGCCGAGCCAGATAATCGTTCACGGTAACGACGTGGACGCCGCGTCCGGTGAGGGCGTTGAGATAAGAGGGCAGCGTCGCGACCAGGGTTTTACCCTCTCCGGTCTTCATCTCCGCGATCTGACCATCGTGCAGCACCATGCCACCGATCATCTGGACATCGAAGTGGCGCATGCCAAGCACGCGCTTGCTGGCCTCGCGCACCACAGCGAAGGCCTGGGGCTGCAGCTCATCGAGCAGCTTGCGTTCGCGCTCAAGCGTGGCCTCCAGGCTCAAGCCGCGGTTCTGGCAATCCAGCTGCAGAGCTTGGAGCTTGCCCTGAAATTCAGCGGTGAGACCCCGCAGCTCGTCGTCTGAGAGGGAGGACACCTCTTCCTCCAGCAGACTGATGTCAGAGACGATCGGCTGATAGCGCTTCAGCTTGCGGGCATTGGGATCACCCAGCAGCAGCTTGAGCATGTCTCGAAATGGACCACGTACCTAGGAAGAGCTTATCAGTCAATGGAATAGAAACGTGCGCCCATGGATAAATCCATACCCACGCAACGAAGTCAACGCATTGAAAGATTGAATTCACAAGCAACGGCATGCACAACTTCATCAAACACATCATTCCATTTACCTGATATTTTCTGACGGAAAATCGTTGTATTTTCATACCAAAATGTTGTATTAGATTCAGATCCCCAACGCCAGTCACAATTGGAGTGCAGCAACAAATACACTCTCAATCCGGCTGCTCCCGCCAAATGAGCTACAGCCGTATCAGATGTAATAATAACATCGCAATGATTCATAATCGCAAGTACCTGCTTAAAATGACCCATAAAGTCAATACGATGATTGTGTGTTACAAAGTAGTTTAAAAACTCACATCGCTCAAGCTGTTCAACACCAAAACCATGCTGCAAACAGACAAGTTTAATATTTTCAAGAAGGAGCAAAGGTTTAAATTCAGACAACGGTATAGATCGACCACGCAGGTTACTTGATTCAGTACCTGGATTACCTTGCCAGCTGAGACCGATTCTGATATGATTAGGGATGTTGATCGTTGTTTGCCATTCTGTGACGAGCCGATGTTCGGCAACAAGATATTTAGATTGACTCCCAGATCTAGACGGGTCAATAGAAAGAGCGTGTGGCAACGACATCATTGGAATCCACTTCCATTTCGAATGGCTCTGCAGCCATTGATGATTCACTTGATGGGGGTGAATAAAACTGATGTCTGTTATCGAACCACTTAAAAGCTCGAAGAGCGATTCAGGAACACAAACCTCAAAAGGAACTTGAAGCTCATTCAGAGCTGAGCAGTAGCGAACGAACTGAATGGTGTCACCTAAACCCTGCTCAGCAACAACAAGAATTCCATCCAAGACCTCACCTTTTAATGCGGTAATTTTGTCAATCGGCGGCTGAATAATTGGCCTTACGGATGAATTCTCATAGAATCTATTCTCATACAAATGCAGACCCTGTGCATAATCTCCTATTTTCAGCTTAACAAGCGAATAATTCCATAGAAATTCAGGTCTTTTGTCGCCAGCTACAAAGAGATATTCATAGTATCGATGGGAAACATCAAGATGGCCACAGCTCTTGTGGCATATAGCTAAATTATAAATTGCTCGCGCATTATCAGGCGAAACAACAAGAACCTTTTCGTATAGATCAATGGCAATATTGAGATGATCTAGCTGTTGATATAAAACACCCAGATTATACAACGCATTGGCATTACTGGGTTCAATTTTGACAGCCTCAATAAGGCATTGCTCAGCTCTTTTTAATTCCCCTTGAATCCTAAAAGCTTCACCGAGATTTGAGAGTGCGATGGAATTTTCTGGATCACAACGAAGACATAGCAGAAAGTAAGCGATCGCAGATGGGATATAACCTAGAGAAGCAAGCTGTGCTCCATTTCGAAGCAGATCAATCGAGAGATCCGATGATCGATCCATGGATTCATTAATGGGATCAATCACAGATCATTGATGCAGTCAACGAATAGCCTCTGATGCCAGGCCGCCCGGCTCCAGCATGAGCTTGCTGTTGCGCAGCGACTCCTCCATCTCAATGGGATAAGCGCCGTCGAAGCAGGCCGTGCAGAAGTGGCCGGCGTTCGAACGGGCCGCTTCCACCATGCCCTCTTTGCTGAGGTAGGCCAAGGAATCCACACCCAAGTGAGCGGCGATCTCCGCCAAGGTAAGGCGGGCGGCGATCAGCTGGTCCTGGGTGTCGGTGTCGATGCCATAGAAGCAGGGATGGGTCACCGGCGGAGAGCTGATGCGCATGCGCACTTCAGTGGCACCAGCA
>Ga0315899_10000886_pt1 | contig 35240 bp, 31 predicted proteins | sample LakEriMetagenome_2_FD_203518 | JGI IMG/M metagenome (GOLD analysis project Ga0315899, IMG submission 203518) | Freshwater fungal communities from buoy surface, Lake Erie, Ohio, United States - Buoy 4 MA112 | ecosystem: Environmental > Aquatic > Freshwater > Lake | place: USA: Lake Erie, Ohio...
GCACCTCACCGATCGTGGCCATGTCCTTGCCGACAAGACTGTTGTAGCCATCGTAGCCCGTGGCCATCTCCATCACGACGCCGGTGTGAGCCGTGTGGTGGTTGCGTCCAGTGATGAGTGCCGCGCGAGTCGGGCTGCACACCGCAGTGGTGTGGAAGCGATTGTAGCGCAAGCCATTTTGAGCCAGTTTCTCGATGTTCGGCGTGGCCATGGGCCCCCCAAAGGCGCTCGAGGCACCGAACCCCACGTCGTCCAGCATGACCAGCAAAACGTTCGGGGCCCCCGACGGCGCGGTGACGGGACGCGGGAACGCCGGCTTGGATTCTTTCGATCGCAAACCCACCACTCCTTGGAACGGCTCAGGTGCAATCGGCAACACCGTGCGATTGACCGAAGTGGACTCCGTCGGTGTTTGTTGAGCGCTGGCCTGCGTCGCTGCAAACAACAGGAGAGCAGCGATTCTTAGAATCGAGTGAATATGCATCGCTTGTATCGCTTTCTGATGATCATGTTTTGTTTACGTCAGTTGAGCTTTCGCATCCGCTGAGCGTTTGCGACGCAGGCACCTTCCAGAGCCATCTGTCAAGAGACGGAGTTTGGACGAATATTTTTTGATTTTAGCAACTGAGCATTACCCTGCAAATCCGCAGGCAAATCACTATTGCCATCGGGGCTCGAAAAAGTCCTGATCGGTAAGTCGATGTACTGCCTCGAATTATCGCCAAAATCGATGGGCTGCTCTCGGGGTCCGAGAGCAACCGGGTTGTTAAGGAGCGCGCTCGTTGACGAGAGAGTCAGTGAGTTCGAAAGGGTTGTTCCCGGAATGCGAGGCCAACCTCCATGGTTGCTTCCGAACCCGGTAAATCGCTCTTCGAACTAGAGAGTCTGGGCTAGAGGGAGGAATCGTCGCAAACCCGCGAAAACGGGGCTAGAAATGCAGAAAGCCGAGAGCGCTGACTCTCGGCTTTCTGTGTTAACTGGTTAACAGGCTCTTTCCGAGCCAAAATTCTTAGCTCCGCAAACGTGACTCAAACCTGCGACATTGAGATTATCGAAAGTTGGCACCCTTGCGAGTCCACGAAGCCGCCTCCACTCAAAGCCACTTTGCGATTCGTCGCAAAGTGGCTTTTTTTATTGGACTTACGGCGTTTTCGATGGTGTCCTCACATCATGTTTCCCCGTTTTGTAATGTTGATTTGTTGACTTTCGAGCTACTTCACCCCTAGGAATATGGTGCGAGTTTGCAGAATCGGTAACACGGCGGGGGAAGAGAGCGATGAGAGTCAGCTACAGTACTGAGCTTAAGCAGGATAGTGATGGAACTTGGTATCGCTGGCAGGGAACAGACAATAAAGGCACGAAGCAAAAGTTTCGACTTGGGAAGCACAAGTCGGAAGCTGGTCGCCGTATCAAGGTGATCCGGCAACTCCACGACATGCAGGCTGACCTCGCACGAGACCAGCAGATCCTCAACGCCGAACCCCGTGACGAAAAAGTGAAGAACGTTACGTCGCTCAGAAGGGAGAAGCTCAACAGTTCTTTTGGTCACAAGCTCGATCCTTCTAAGATCGAAACCTGCATGGCATGGCGGACGCAGCAGGGCCACAATGCGAACAAACCTCAAAGCGACTACAGGCATCAGGCTACATGGTTGCCCGAATCCTTGATGCAGCGAAATCAGTGGCAAAGGGGCATATGCCGATACTGCGCGTTGCCAAGCTTAAAGTCAACCGAATGAAACTGACAATCTTACCAGCGGTCCTCGCCTCCATCACTTGGTCATCGGTAACTAATTTGCTTGCGGTCTCTGGTGCGTAAAGCTGATCAACCAACTCTTGAACTTGTTTTGATTCAGTCTTGCCCAACGAACGCAATGCAACCACTCGATTGTAGGCATATGCGTACTCCCAACCAGTCTCACCGGCTTCTTTCAGCTTCAAGTGAAACGGCTTTCTTACTCACTCACTTTTTCCGCTGAATCGCCATGTGCCAGAATAACGAAAGCACAAAACTCACCGTCGCAGGTTCGCGGTTCACGCGGCACTGGAATCGAGACTGGTTGGCCATCGAATCTCCCCGCCACAATCGGCTTTCCAAAAAAGTCCAGTACACTCATGACTGAAAAATTTTGTCCCGGTGCTAGCAGCGTGCTCAGGTCCACTTCGATAGCAGCTTTTCTCTCCCAATTAAAAATAGCCAGGTTCGCTCGGCCCGGCACGTAGAGGCTTGGTCGCAGAACGATGTCCGCGGGTCGGTCAGCGCGTCTAGAACCGAGAGGAATCAAGGTGTTTCCCGACTCCGTCACCTGCTTGAATCGGTTGATCGATAACCCAGCGTCGACGACCCAGTTTCCGGTTACGACCGCATCCTCGTTGTAGGGAGCGGTGTATCCAATCTCAAGTGGCACTTCGTAAAGTATGTTGTTCGAGGCGATGATTCTTCGACTAGGCTGACCTCCGCCGATTAGTACCCGTTGACGGTCCCCTTGTTTGACAGAGGCGAATGCAATGTTGCCTTCGATCCGATATCCGCTGACCTCCGCACGAGCACTTCCGTATGCTTGGATCGTGGTGGAGTAATTGCCGAACAAGACATTGTCACTGAGCGTCTTTGTGCCCGCTTCGTTTTGTGTGTAAATACCTGGGCCGTGATATCGATCAGGTCCGATGGATCCGATGTCGTATATCAAGCAACCGTATATCTCCGCGTCGATCGCCGGACGCCAAAAGCCGACGCCGTTGTGCATGTTGTGAATGACCAAGTGGATGAATTTCGAGTCAGCACCACCCAAAATGTTCAATCCACCTTGCGGCAGCTCAACGGCCCCTTCCACTTGCGTCCCGGCTGCCGTCACTCGCCGATCCCAATTTGCAGTTTCCGAGACCGTGATCTCCAACTCCCACACGCGTAAATGACGCGCGCTGGATTTCACTTCTACTTTGCCATCCAAGATGACTCGATGCCCAGGCGTGGGACGAATATGGATCGGTCGATCGGGCTCTCCCGCGAGCCCGATTGAGAAACCAGGACTATTCCAACTTCGATCAGCGTGCCGATAGGTTCCACCGCTTAAATAAACCGTGGCCCCCGGCCGAATCGACTGAGCACCGGAAAGCGCAGACTCGATGTCCCAGGGTGAATCAATGGTTCCTGCGTGATCGGCTTTCCCATCAACAGCAACGTAAAAACTCTCACCCTTGTTTTCCCCAACGTCGTCGTAAAACGCATAGGCTGAATGTAAGGGAAGCACCAGAAGAACCAAGAGTGGAAAGACAGAAATCAAGTAGCATTTCCTCATAACGGTCAGAAATAGATGAACCATCGAGTCCCCTTGGTGATTGAAGCATATAGTACCAATTCTAGTAACGGAACCGTCAGATGGGTAGAACCCCGTTGCGAGCCCAATAAGCCGCCTCCATAAACTTGGCCACCGCAACGTGACCATTCCGCTTAAGAACCGCCGGCTCATCCCAGCGGGTCTTGGCGTTTCCAAGGGTAAATTCGGGGCTTTTGCGAGACGCCAATCTACGCTCGCTGCCAAACATCGGGAGTCGCTTCGCCCCCTTCTCCAACCCAAATGAGTCCCGTGCTCAGAACCCCCGGCGAAACGCGACACTTTCGTGATTTCCAGGGCATACAAAAATGCAATGGGCGATTGCGAGAGAGCATCGCGAAAGGTTCCCGCATAATAGAACTAAACTTGTCAACTTTGGTTTCCCTTTCGTTGGCCTCTGCGTCTAGAGTCCCGTCGGACAGAGAGGAATCGCCACTCCAGCTTGGGGTACCATGGTTCCAACGTTGAACGCCTAGTGCAATCCTGATCGGCTCGTGTACACTTTTGAATTATGCCGCCATTTCGTCGCGACACTCCGGATTCTATTTTCCCTCGCGATCCCCACCGCATGTACACTTTCATGGCTATTGAGAATCGACCTTTCAAAACGGCTGCTGCTGCCATACTGCTGTTCTCAGCCATGATGTCGGCCTCGCAATGCCATGGTCAAAATACGTTGTCGACCGAGAGCATTGAGGATGTGGATTTCTTAGAAACGCGAATCCGCCCTCCACTGATAACTCACTGTTTAGAATGCCATTCTGATGCTTCAGCAAAGACGAGCGGTGGGTTGGCCTTGGACACCCGCCAAGGCTGGCAGCGGGGGAGCGATAGCGGGCACGTGATCATTCCGGGGAAACCTGATGAGAGCTTATTGATCGCCGCCATTCGGCGTCATGATAGTGTGAGCGCGATGCAGCCTGATGAAGGGGGAAAACCTCTTTCCCAGCAAGAAATCGAAGACATGGTGACCTGGGAATCTTCGTATTGATTGACCAAATCTTGCTTTGTAGATGAAGAATCGCCAAAGCCACCTCCCTCAATCCTTACGGGATGTGACTTTAGCAGGACCAAACGGCGCGATTCACCGGTCATCTCTGCCGACTTTTAAGCCCTGCATAGTGGTCCACTGGAAACATCATGACCAGCTTGATGAGATACAGTACACCGATCCAGCTCAAAGCCGGTGATGGCAGAAAAAAAACGAAATAGAGCAGCACTCCCAATGTCAGCAACCCTGCGGCCATTGGTTTTTGGAGATCGGGTCTCCTGATACCAAGCACCAAACCACCTGCCACGAGTTGGTACAGATACAAGAAAGCGGAAGTGCTCCAGGATACCCCAACTACTAACGACAAAAGTACAGGTTGAATAATATGGACAACCAAAAAAAGATAACTCAGCTTCAAAGGTTGGGTGGCATACCAGTCATTTGTCGAACGTGTACCGTTGGCCACGACACCACCGCCCACATCTACGGCAAGCGCGAAGAAAATCACCCGTGATGCAAACCCTAACTCTTCATCGGTAGGCAGCATCAGCATGGCTGCAACGCCCGTCGCCAGTCCCGCTATATGGATCAGTACCAATCCAGCGACATCGGGACTCGCTCCATATAAACCTTTCATGATACCAATCCGTTCCGATCCCAAAATGAAACCAGGGACCGACCGCTCCAGAAGCCGATAACTAACCTAGAAAACACCAAATGGGTATGTTTCATAGTGATTGAAAGGGATGTTTCATGGTTAATGGAATCTAACTTTAGCTGAACAATCGGTTGCTATTGCCTCAGAGTATAGATTTCACAGACCATTGCGGCGATTTAAATTGCAGAGTCGCTGGTCGTCCGACAGTCTTTATTGTACCAATGTTGTTCACTCCCCGGTCCCGTTTCCGCAGCTCTCTCGGGGTCCGAGAGCAACCGGGTTGTTAAGTAACAACGCTTGTTAACCAGAGAGTCAGAGAGTTCGAAAGAGTTGCTCCCGGGGTGCGAGCCCAACCTCCATGGTTGCTTCCGGAAGATCGAGAGCAACCGGTTCGGAACTAAAACTCGCGCCGCGACCTTCGAATCGTCGCAACCCCTTGGAAAACCAGGGGTTTAATGCAAAAAGCCGAGAGCGTTCACTCTCGGCTTTCTGTGTTAACTGGTTAACAGGCTCTTTCCGAGCCAAAAATCTTAGCTCCGCAAAAGAGTCTCAAGCATGCGACAGACCGGTTATCAAATGGTACTCTTGCAAGTCCATGAAACCGCCTCCATTCAACCTGATTTGCAACGAGTCACAAATCAAATTTTTCATTGGACTTGCAGCGATTTTGAATCTCTCACGAGCCTCAAAATGGCAGTCAATGATGCCTAATGGATCTATGTATGATCTGACAAAGTCTAAAATGTGAAACGCGGAATGGGTTCGTCTCTGCCCATCAGATCAATAAATCATACTATAAATCTGGTGCAGAGTCTTGCGTCAAACAAGACGAGGTTATGTCCACAAACTAGGCAGTTAGCAGCCTACCAAGATACATTCAGAACATAAGCGGATTTTGACTTTCGCCAATGCAAAGTACGACAATCCTAAGGTCCTCGCTCCAATAGCAATCCGTAATGGTAAGGAAGCAGGTCAATGTCGGCAGGTGAGATGGCTACAAACCCAACCTCCTCGGCCCAAGTTCGGCACTGCCCAGGTTGTGGTCGAATACTCATGCTTGGACCTCTTGGCGTTGAGATATCGAAGTTCCAGTGAATTATAGCAAGTTTTCCGTTTGGCCGAAGAACTCGCTTCGCCTCGTGCAAAAGGGTTATTCTCTCCTCAGCATGCAGGATATTGAAAAGCATGACGTAATCAATGGAACAGTCAGTTAGTCCACTCCCGTCCGCAACAAAATCACGTTTCATCAACTCAATATTCGTTGCTCCGACTGCTTTCGCCTTTGTCTCAATTATGGAAATCATCTCTTGTTCTATATCCATCGCATAGACTTTTCCACGGATCAATTGAGCCGCTGGTATCGTGAAAGTCCCGTAGCCGCAGCCAAACTCCAAGACGCTACCGCAATTTGTATCCAATCCGAGCTTCGCTAGGACCGCTATGGGATCGAAAAAACTCTTCCACATCTCTTCAGGGGGCATTCCACTTTCACGGGTCTTCACAGTAACGTCCTACTCACTTCACCAAAGTCAACAGCATGATCACGGGCGACTCTGCCTTGATACTGTGTGGTGTCTTAGCGACCATATGAATCCACGTTCCAGGCCTTCCGTCAGTAGACTCGTCGCCAATGGTAAGTGCTGCCGTTCCCGCGATTATCTGAATCGTCGCGTCAAAAGGCGCTACATGCTCCGCAAGACCACTACCAGCAGCAAATGTAAATAGGATTACTTTGGTTTTGGAATTGTCTAGTAGTACGGTACTTTGCTTCCCTGTGTCTGGAAATTCGAGTTCATATGGGAGTTGTTTGATGAGATAATCCGGTTGGTTCACTAGTTTTGTTCTTTGTTTCTCATAAAAGCGTGAGTGAATTCACCCTATTCCCCTTGAACTAGATCGATGTAGCCCATTACCAAATTTGGGTATAGTGTGATCGCATGGTATCCAACCACTTCCTGTTCGTATTGTACCGCATACAAGCCAATCCAAAGTCATGAATGACCAGTCACCTGCTGAAATCGAGGCAGTCCGACAAGTTCCGCTGTGTGAATCGTTCTGGACGTGGTGCCGTGTTGCTGCTTTGAGCTTCGGCGGCCCCGCGGGACAAATTGCTGTGATGCACCGCATCATCGTGGATCAGAAAAAGTGGATAAGCGAGGAGCGATTCTTGCACGCACTCAACTATTGCATGTTGCTTCCTGGCCCAGAAGCCCAGCAACTCGCCACCTATATCGGATGGCTCATGCACCGCACGCTCGGCGGTTTAATAGCGGGCGTATTGTTTGTGCTACCTGGGTTCGTCTCGATTCTCGCATTGAGCATTATTTACTCTTGCTATGAAGATTCGAGCTTTGTTCAAGCGTTGTTCTTCGGCCTCAAACCAGCTGTCATGGCAGTCGTCATGGAGGCCGTGCTTCGGATAGGAAAACGAGTGTTGAAAAACAGGACAATGGTCACGTTGGCAATAGCCTCGTTTGTTGCAATATTCTTCTTTGACATTCCATTTCCCCTCTTGATCGTCTCTGCAGGGTTAATCGGACTAATAGGTAGCAAGATTGCTCCACATCGGTTCGAGGTCATTAAGGGACACAGCAAAATTCCGAATTCCAGCAAGCAATCAGTATTGCCCGATCACTTCGGAGAGAATGATGGTTCACGGCCTGCACTAATGCGCAGCGTTTACGTTAGCGCTATTTGCCTAACGCTCTGGTTCGGCCCCTTGATCGGAGTGTGGCTTTTTTTCGGTGTTTCGTCTGTTTACTTCCAAGAAGGCGTGTTCTTTAGCAAAGCAGCGGTTGTGACGTTTGGTGGTGCATACTCTGTGCTAGCCTACATCGCTCAACAGGCGGTCGAAAGGTACGGATGGCTGCGACCAGGGGAGATGCTTGACGGGCTTGGTATGGCGGAGACGACTCCAGGACCGCTTATCATGGTCGTGCAGTTCGTTGGGTTCCTAGGTGCATATCGAAATCCAGGGCCATTAAGCCCACTTGTTGGTGGCATCGTTGGTTCGATACTGACAACCTGGGTCACTTTTGTCCCTTGCTTCTTTTGGGTTTTTCTCGGTGCGCCTTACATAGAGCGACTGAGAGGAAACAAGCGATTGAACTCCGCACTATCAGCAGTTACTGCTGCTGTTGTTGGCGTCGTCTTGAACCTGGCTGTTTGGTTTTCTCTTCACACGCTGTTTCAGAAGGTAACAACGAGAAACATCTTTGGATTGAGGCTTCAAATCCCCGAACTCGCTACTGCAGATATCGCAGCATGTGCAATTGCGATTCTGGCTTGCCTATTGACCTTTTACTGGAAGAAGGGATTGGCTGTAACTCTTGGCGTATCTGCTGCCGTAGGGGCAGCGATCTTCTTAATTCGATGATCTATATCCATCGAGGCTAGTGCTAAAATTTGGTGATGATGCTGATCATAACCCGACAACTAAGCAAGGGAATTCTCCGGGATATTGTCCCTTGCTCACGGGCTTGTTGCTTAAATGGCGTTTTGGAAAACGAGCATTAGCCGCAGGGCACTAGCCCACGGTTAACGGACAATAACCGGACGCTATCGCGTTACGGCTAATAAAATCAACAAGGCCTCACTCACGCTGAGGGTCGGGATTTCTAGGATTCTCCAATCAAGTTATCGCCGAGTTGTAGCACTAGACTAGATATCATGAATAGGACAACCTTTGGCATGATTGGATTCTTCTCTCAGAAGTCATCTGAGCAGCGAAACTGCCTCCCACGATATTGTCGTGCCCTATCTCTTTAAATCTTGGGTGGTTTTTAAGCGGCGGTGCCTAGTTCTTGAACTACCCAAAACTCTGCCTAGTATGTCAACCATGACCCCACAGAAGGGAGCAATAAAACACCTTACAATGATTTGCGAAGTTTATATTGGGGATTCGATCGATCCTCGGGGGTAGAATCTGCATGCCGCTTAGGCAAACCGTTATTCCTTTACCATGCAAAAAACAGAATATTTTCAACTTACAAAGCGAGAATAACAGCCATTAAAAGCCATCGCAGACGCTAAGCCTCGCGTCACGCAACTTTGGAGCCAAAGTGCCGAAACCTTGGCACGGCAATCGCAATTACGAGGGGTGGTTTTGTTTTCCTACCGGCTGAATGCTCTTTCGGCCTCACCAACCTCGAAGTGAGAATTATGACAGCTTTCGACTTGAACTGGGAAATCGCTAAATCTCTCTCCAATTCGCGTTCTGAAAAATCCCACCTTGAACAGGCGTGCCAAACCAAGCTTGGCAAGCTTCCCACCCAGTATTTGTTGGTTTTCCTGTACCTTTCCATCATCGCGATGGTAGCGGCGTACGACATATACCTGACCTTTCAATATCAGAAAACTCTGTATGAAATGGAACTGAATCCCATTGGTCGCTGGATCATGGGTCTCGACAATCTCAAGGTTCCAGGGGTTTATCCGGTTACGCCACCAAATGTTCTTCCTTTTGTCCTGCTGAAATCCACTGGCACGCTTATTGTTCTTGGATCGATTTCCTTCTTAGTGTCACGATGGGGAAGAATCGGGCATGGCGTGGGGATTGGCGTTTCAGCATTTCAGCTGGGACTTGCCGCGTTCCTTACCTTCGCATAGCCTTATGGGGTTCGCTCCTGGCGTTACTCGGTAGTCGTAAACGGTTCTCTAGGGGCTTTAATGTTGGCCCCTAGGGCGTTTCTGCGCAGTGAGATGTATGCTGAACGAGTCGAATGCGAACCTTTTTGAATTAGACCATCAGTACAAACCAGCTGGTGATCAACCCAAGGCCATTGATACGCTCGTTCGTGGCCTTAAGGATGGCAAAAAGCATCAAGTCCTCATGGGGGTCACTGGCTCCGGTAAAACCTTTACCATGGCCAACGTAATTCAACGGGTGCAGCGCCCGACTCTCGTGCTGAGCCACAACAAAACACTCGCAGCTCAGCTCTATGCCGAGTTTAAGGAATTCTTTCCTCGGAACGCCGTTCACTATTTCGTAAGCTACTACGACTACTACCAACCGGAAGCTTACATACCACAACGTGACATCTATATCGAAAAGGATGCGTCGATCAATGAAGAGATCGATCGATTGCGACTGGCCTCAACGAGCGCCCTCGTCAGTCGACGCGACTGCATTATCATCGCTAGCGTATCCTGCATCTACGGTTTGGGTTCACCTGCGGACTATCGACGAATGGTGGTTCCCATTCGATGCGGTGAAGAAGTCAACCGTGAGAACCTATTGTTGCGTCTAATCGATATCCAATACGAACGCAACGAGATCGCTTTTGAACGAAGCAAGTTCCGTGTCCGTGGCGATACGATGGAACTATGGCCTTCTTACGAGGAGTTTGCTTATCGAATCGAATTTTGGGGGGATGAGGTCGAACAGATTTCCATCATTAACCCCACTAGCGGAGAAGTGATCTCGCGGCAATCCGAAGTTTATATCTATCCTGCCAAGCACTTTGTCACCTCAGAAGACCGAATTCAATCAGCCATCAAAGTGCTACGGACCGAACTGGAACAACAACTCGCCAAGTTCCAAAGCGAAGGAAAGATTCTCGAGGCTCAACGCTTGAACGCTCGCACGCGATTCGATATCGAAATGCTTGGTGCGGTGGGCCACTGCCCTGGAATCGAAAACTACTCACGCCCTCTGTCGGGCAAGCCCCCCGGCGCAACTCCTGACACGCTATACGATTTCTTTGATAAAGATTATCTGCTTCTTATTGATGAATCGCACGTAACGGTTCCTCAAGTTCGCGCGATGTATGCAGGAGACCGAAGCCGAAAAACCACGCTCGTTGATCACGGATTCCGTTTGCCATGCGCTCTCGATAACCGGCCTTTGAAATTCGAAGAATGGGAAGCCAAGATCAACCAAGTTATCTTTGTCTCCGCTACCCCGTCCGACTACGAACTAGATTTGACCGGGGGCGAAGTGGTTGAGCAAGTGATCCGTCCGACTGGCCTCTTGGATCCCAAAGTTGAAGTGGTCTCGGCTCGCGGCCAAGTCATGCATCTGCTCGAACAGATACGTGAGCGAATCGCAATGGGTGATCGTACACTTGTTACAGCTTTGACCAAACGTCTGGCGGAGGACCTTTCGAACTTTTTTGTGGAGAACGATATCAAATGCCGCTGGCTTCATAGCGAACTCGATGCTTTTGAACGCGTGGACTTACTTCGTGATCTCCGTGACGGCCGTTGTGATGTGCTCGTTGGGGTCAACTTGCTTCGCGAAGGCCTCGATTTACCCGAAGTTAGCTTGGTCGCCATTCTTGATGCCGACAAGGAGGGTTTTCTACGCAGCGAAACGTCGCTCATCCAAACCATTGGGCGGGCCGCTCGGAATGCCAATTCCAAAGTTATACTCTACGCAGATACCGTTACGGTCGCAATGCAAAACGCGATTGAAGAAACGCGTCGACGCCGGGCTAAGCAAGAGGCTTACAATGCCGAACACGGAATTACTCCAGAAACGATTCGCAAAGTCGTGACAGCCTCGATCCATCAAGCAGCGGAGCATCGTAAACGGGCACGCGATATTGTGAAACGAGCTCCAAACGCAGAAGTCGTTACAGAGGAATATCTCAAGACATTGGAGGAGGAAATGTTAGCTGCAGCAGAAGGGCTCGAGTTTGAACGAGCCGCTGCACTGCGAGACAAAATCCTACGGATGCGCGAACGCATAGGGCAACCGATCGAAGAAGATTCACAACCCGAAAGATCGGCAAAAGGCCGACAGCGCCGCAAATCTCGTAAGAGCTAAAATCCACGGTTGCCGCGAATCAGAGATTTAACGGTCCCTAAACCGCCGTGTGAGAGCATTTTGCTTTCGTCGTTACAGGATATTCAACGAACTAAAACAGGCATTCCTGCCCGTTTAGTGGCGTCAAAGTCGGTCAAGAGTGACCAACCGACTATTAACGATTTCCCTCACTCATGCTTTGCGACGTTACAGCAGCAGTTCTTTAAAACGGTTTAAACTTCGCATAGAGCTTGGTCAACCAACCCCGTGAGTAACCATCTCGAACGTGGCCATCGTCCGCTCTTTTGATTTCGATGTCGAGCAAGTTTCGGCTCAAGAGCGTATTGCTAGGATCGATATCTTGCGAACGGCAACTGCCGATCAAGAATACCTGCATAATGTTATCGTTGAACGTTATCTTTTTCGTACCTTGCAGGGTGATTAGCCCGTTGGGTTTTATGTCGACGACTTGCGTTGCGATGTTAAAGGTAAGGCTCTCATTGGTTCGAATCAGGGAATCGCCTCGATAAACCTCGTTGCTCAGACCAGTGACTCTCGGATCGCCGTCGCTTTGCGTTGCAGGCTTAAGTGTATCAATGGCAGTGAGTTTAACCCAATTGGAAAGCACCGCATCTAAAGATGTCGTCTTTCGAGACGTGGCATTTCCCAGCATTAACGCTGTTCCGGCTTCGTCAACTCGGACGGTAACGATATCGTGCAATCCGATCGTTCTCACTTGACTGGGCGGGATATACGTCAATCCAGCTTGAATTCCGTAGGCGGGATCTGGTGCATAATCCATCGGCAATACCTCCCCATTGTTTTGAGGTACCATCGCCTGCTGTATGGCACTCTGCTGAGGGATATTTCGATCAATACTCGATTGATTTTGCGTCGCCTCTTGGGGGCGGTAGCTTACTGTTTGTACGGCATTAGACGGCGAAGTGCGATGAAACAAACTTCCGTTTTGCGAGTAAGCTGTTCCAGTCGAACAGATCATTGCACCGAAAACACTCAACCAAGCAGAAATTTTTTTCATCGTGGCATCCTAGTGATTAACGTTGAATTCGATTAGGGGTGGTTTTCTTATTTTTTGCGGTTCGTTGAATCGTAGTTCCGTGCGAAATCACCTGAACCTCACGTGGGCCAATAACTCGGGCTGTGAGACGGCCCTTAAAGTCAGCTTCTTCCACCGGAATCAATTCGTCCTGTCCTCCGCTACCCAACGCTCTACCGTGAGTTTCAACAATGATCCCAGCTGTTTGTACAACAATCTTGATGGCGTCCCCGGCTTGAACTATCGTTTGAGTCCCTGCTTCAGAGGTGCAAATGACTTGGTTGGTACTCATCGATCGCTTTAACTCTTTACCGATCAAATCATCAATCTTGGTAAAATACTCTTCCGATTCAAGCTTCAGGTTGCGAGGCATCGGAACGTGAACAAGGTCTTCGGCTTTGAGAATATGACCCTTGGCTAGTTGTTTACTAGCAGCGAGCACCAGTTCAGGCAATTGAATTGTTGCTGGTACCGTAATGGTATATTCACCCTGCGGACCTTTGAGCAATAGTTCAAAGACCTGCTCCCCATCCCATGGAGCCTCTCCTCCAGAAACTCCTAATATCTGACGGCGCTGAATAATATGTGGAGCGAGTTCCGGCGATACGATCGGGGCGACTTGCCAATTCACGTTAGCATCAGCTTTGGTCTGCAAATAGTTTGCAATAGCTTGAGCAACAACTCTTTCCGCTTGAGTGACGAGAACGGGGTTAGTATTGGTCGGGATAAAACGGTCTCGATCTGGTACTGTACTACCTCTCGGCTTTCCGTTACCCAAAGCTTCGAGGCTTGAGTATTGCGTTAGCTGGTTGCTCGCCAGTCGATTGACATTGTTTGGATCTTGGGTGTTCTGAAGGGAAGGTTGTTGAATGGAATTGGAACGAACCGTAGAGGTGTTCAGAACTCTGGTTACTCGGCAATCCGAACTCCCTTCCCAGCGAAACTGTGCGGGATTGTAGCCTCGGCGAAGAAGCAGTTCGCCGATATCAGATCGGCTCAGTATTTGAGGTTTACCAGCGATCGGAGACGGCCCCAACGGGATTTCCGCCAGCTTGTCTTGCCAGTCTGCCGATGCGTTAATCTTAGCGATATCACCGAGCTTCAAGAGATTAGCATTGGTATCGATGTTGCTGACCAGTTGAAGTGTTGCGATAGTCGATACGGATTGACTACCACCAGTACTAAATTGCGCATGAGCGTTTTGCCAGACCAGTAGTAAAGCCCCGATCAGAGCAAAGTAATAGTTAGCCCAGCGAATCGAATTGCGAAGATTGGATGGTTTACCTGTCATGAGTCGGCGTCTGCTCTATCGACGAAGATTAGAAATCTGCTGGAGGATTTGATCACCAGCTTGAATGGCTTGGGAATTCAACTCAAAACCTCGTTGCGTGGTGATTAGATCGATGAGCTCACGTACTGGTTCAACGTTTGATTTTTCTAAGGATCCTTGTCTTAAAATACCGAAGCCGTCCAACCCAGGCTGCCCTTCCTGGGCTGGTCCACTTGCGTCTGTTAGTTGATATAGATTTTCACCAACTTTGAGCAACCCATCAGGATTGATAAAGGTCGCCATTTGGACTTCACCCACAGGCTGTAATTGAGCGTTGCCCGGAATGCGAACGGAAACTTGTCCGTTCGAATTGATAACAACGGCTGTTGCCCCTTGTGGTATCTGGATGGGTGGATCGAGCAACCGACCCGTTTGGGCAGAACCAATAACCAACTGCCCGTTCGCGTTGATATCGAGATTTCCAGATCTGGTGAATTGAGCCGACTGCGACACAGGATCGAACACCTGGAAGAACCCAGGCCCCTCAATGGCCAAATCCAATTCACGACCGGTCTGTTCAATCGTTCCTTGACGGAAGTCTTTTTGCGTGCTTTGAACGCGAGTTCCAAGACCAATTTCGACCCCAACAGGAGTAGGGTTTTGCTGAGCATCCAAGACACCGGGATAGACTTCCGTTCGATAAAGTAGATCTTCGAAGTTAGCCCTATCGCGCTTGAACGCCGTCGTGTTCATATTCGCGATATTATTCGCAATAACATCCAGCTTGGTCTGCATGGCATCCATGCCTGAAGCTGCTGTATATAGGGTTTGAATACTCACGATTCACCTCGCAGATGGATTCGAAACATAAAGTTTATTAGTTGCCTAGGACCCGGCCTATCAGATTTCCGTAGGCTTGATCTTGGTGTTGTATAAGTCTCAGGTTGGATTCATAGGCTCGAGATGCCTCGATTAGCTCCATCATGGCCAATGTAGGATTAACCGCTGATTTTTCTAGAAAGCCGCTTACAACCGCTCTTTGATTGGGAGGCACAGGCTGAACTTCGGAGAGGCTCTTGAACAGGTTATCACCCACACGAGTCAAGTCACCTGCATTGCTTGGTCGAACCACCATGAGCGATAGATTGGCCCCAGCCTGCTGGATAACTCCATCGTCACTAACTTCGTAACGAGTTGTCGGGTCGATTTGAACCGGACCTCCATCCGCCCCCAACACCTGGTCTCCGTTAGTATTGGTTAGGATGCCGGCGTTGTTGAACATGAAGCCGCCCGACCGTGTCAGCAATTGATCTTCACCACGCCTTACGACGAAGAAGCTCTCGGTGTCATTGATTGCGAAATCCGTTTTGTTTTCTGTTCGATCCATCGGACCATGTGCAAAGCTTGTCACGGTCGGTTGAATCTCAACTCCCCCACCGATATCAGCGAGCGTTCCGCTGCCAGGGTAAGCGGTTCCGTCCTCGATGGCTTTATTGTGTCGCGATTGGAGAACCGCGAAGGACTGTTTGAACCCAGGAGTATTGATGTTGGCAATATTGTGACTCAACACCTCAAGTCGGTGATTTTGAACGTGCGCTCCTGCGGCTGATAGATAGATTCCAAATGGCATAATGTCCTCCTGACACCCAGACTCTAGCGATTGGATTGCCTCAGGGAAATGCCATTCCGATGCATAGCCTAGCTACGATTCTTTCCCGTTTTGCCTATTCTGCCTACATCATTGATTCCAGGCCGTTTACAATAAAAAATTCGGGCAAAAGGTGTTGAACACCATCGTTTTGCCTTAACTTTCCATCGCGTTTTTCGCCTTTATCCCACGAGAAACGGAATCAGGAGCCCGCTCGTTTAATGCCAACCGACTATTCAAATTCCACCCGGCTCGGTTTGTCTCTCGTGGCGGTTCTACTCATGTTGTTGCTGGCATGTGCTCGCTGGCTGGAACCGTCGGCAACCGGGTTCGGCACTCACAGGCAGATCGGTCTACCTCCGTGTACTACCTACGCTCTATTCGGCGTCAAGTGTCCGTCCTGTGGTATGACTACTGCTTGGGCGTTCACAACAAGACTGCGATTTCAAGAAGCATTGAATTCAAACACGGCAGGTACTCTTCTGTGCATACAAGCAACTCTTAGCGTTCCCTACTTAGTGGTAATGATCTTTTCGAAACGCGACCCACTAGGCCGTTTCTTTTCTGCGGCGACAGTCTGGGGAATAACCAGTAGTCTTGTATTGGCGGTCACACTTTGGGTTGTATCGCTCACCTTTCGGAATTGATGTCTATAGCCAACAGGTTCGCTCCAATCAGCTCCCATGTTGTCGCGTGACTCCCACATAATTACTCAAGGCGATCTTTGTCAGATCGATCTACACATTGTCCCGTCCAGCAGTAACGAACGAAATCAAGCAGCCCAGCGAAACGATATTGGGAGTCAACATAATGCTCAATCACATAGAATGCAAAGTAATAGAAACGGCAAAAAGACCAGATAGCAATTGCGATAAGTAAAAGAGTTCTTAAATCGCGATGCTGCCAAACCAAGATCCCAACCGCGAGCAATCCCATCAAAAGAAACAGCCAGCCTTTAACCAGGATCGCTCTCTTTGACTGGAGGGTTCCCATGGGATCCTACTCAGGCGTGGTAGGTTTGATTAAGCTCTGTTGCAAGACCACGCCCCGATATATCTCGGTCAATGGTATTTGGATTCCAAGTGGTTCCAGATTGAGGTATTGATCTAAAGACGTTCGCTCTTGAAGCAACCAAATGTTATCTTCCCTACGTGTATACCACTCGACTCGGAATTCTTCCTGAGATACCAGCACAAGTGCTTTGAGTGACGGAATCTGTCGGTAATGTTGAGATTTCCTTCCGCGGTCATACCGTTCCGTTGATTCCGATAACACCTCGAACAACACCGTAGGGTTTAACAATGTATCCCGCAATTCATCGTCAAATTGAAGTTCACCGCAAACGATTGTTGCATCTGGATATGTATACAGATCAGAGGAACAAACCTTAATCCTAAGATCACTATTAAAAACCTGGCACGTACCTCCTTTCAGTAGCTGTCTGGCTTCCCCGCTTACATTTGCTGCAATCAGGCTGTGATTTGGTGATCCCCCAGCCATGGCAAAGATCTCTCCGTCGTAGTATTCGCTTTTGAAGTCAGCACTCCGTTCATGTTGCAGGTATTCCGCAATCGTAATTCTTTTTAAAGCGGTCGACATTTTGGCAGTTCCAATCAATTGATAACAGCGAGGGCGGTCCTAAATGACGTGCGCAACAAGTGCCTCAAACCGACTCCATTATAGAACATGCCTGCCAATGTGGAAAGCAAAACTGGGGATTAGAGCATCTGCTAACTTATTAGTAACGAACGAAATTGTTTAAGACCGATCCCTAGCAATACAGGCATCATTCTTTCGACTCTACCAGCGAATCAAGCATGTTCCCCAGCAGAGCCCTGCACCGAATCCACATAGAAGAACTAAATCACCACGCTGCAATCGCCCTGCCTTGTTTGCTTGATCCAAAGCCAAAGGGACACTGGCCGCAGAAGTGTTGCCATAACGATCCAAGTTAACGAACATTCGTTCTCGAGGAATGTTTAGTTTGGCGAGGGCGGCATCGAGAATGCGAATATTGGCTTGATGTAAAATGACAAGACTGATGTCATCTGGTGAAACGCCTGCCGATTCTAGTACATCGGTAAGACTATCCTCCACGACCCGGACGGCCCATTTGAAAACGGTTCGCCCATCCATTTTGAGGTACTGTTTTCCCGAAGCAATAGAGTCTGGAGTCAACGGTTCCCGTGATCCACCACCTGGGATGCATAGCGGTTCACTGGTCCCCTCAGATCCTATGCAAAATCGAATTAAACCATTCAATGGCTCAGGTGCACATGGCTGTAATAATGCTGCACCAGCTCCGTCACCGAAGAGCGGATAAGTTCGTACATCGGTCTTATCAATGGTGCGACTCATTAGATCACTACCGACCACAAGCGCATTTCTCGCGGTCCCAGCCGCAATGAACTGAGCGGCCGTGACTAAGCCAACCATAAAACCCGCACACGCTGCGTTGATGTCGAATGACGGGGCAATGCAACCCAATCGACTCTGCAACAAACACGCAGTGCTCGGAGTAAGATAATCTGGCGTGATGGTTGCGCAAATTAGCAAATCGACATCACAGGGATCAAGATTCGCATTTTTCAGACAATCGGTAGCTGCATGCCACGCCAAATCGCTCGACGCTTGTGTATCGGTCGCTCTTCGGCGTTCCAAAATACCGGTCCTGGCCACGATCCACTCGCTATCGCAACCGAGTTCGGCCAAGTCTTCATTAGTCACAATTTGTTCTGGAACATAGGAACCGGTCGCGGCAATCTTGATACCCGCTAAGCTACCCATGCGGCTTCGACCACTAGCGGAGCGAGGTGTTTCTCTGCCAGACGGATCGGTCACAATTTGAGGGGTTAACATTCCAGACTACAACTTTCTAATCTTCTTATTTGCTAGCAACAGCCTAGAGTATAACCAAGATGTCTGATTTGAAAAACAATGCTAGGAAGGGTCGAACGCAAGCAGAGGCTCCGTGGCTGGCTTATTGAACCGAAAGACCTTCGTTTCTTCGCGAAATCCAGTCGCCAACAGTGGGAAGCTTACCGTAGGCATAGGCGAGAAGGGCGATCGGATGAATAGTGGGCTTATCAGTCCCCTGTTCCATCTGCAATTTACAAGCGGAACATTCGGTGCTTCCGATCTGAGCGCTGGTTTGCTGCATTGTACTGACGAGGTCCCAGCCAACTCGGAGCGAGGTTCGGTAATTACGTTTCAAGAGACCAAATGTGCCTGCCATACCGCTACAGCCAGCGTCGGCATTTTGTACTGTCACTCCTGGAATCAGGCCCAAGAGATTGAGACCTGTGTGCTCCTGGTCGATGGCCCTGAGATGACACGGTGTATGATACACGACTGATAATGAGAGAGGCTTTAAGTCGAGCTCCAATTCATTCTGCTGATGCATTTTCCATAGATAATGCCCAGCCTCCCAAGCGTGATCTGCTACGAGACGCGCATCGTCGTTGTCGATGATATGAACATATTCATTTTTTAAGCAGAGAATGGCCGTGGGTTCGGTACTAACGATCTCGTACCCTTGCCTAACCGCCTCTGCCAATTGCCGAATCTGAGGAGCAATCACCTTGCGCACTCTTTCCACATCCCCCAGGGCGATTCGTGTCATCCAAGTAACCGACTGCCAAGTAGGGACAAAAACATCGACATTCTGCTTCTGCATAACGGCAACAAATGCCATACCGAGCTGAGGATTATTCCAGTTCGCATAATGGTCGACGAGGAATAGAACCTTTCGGCCACCTGCACGATTGGGCCGTGTTAGCCGATTGCGAGACGCCCATCTCATGAACGGTTGCTTGGCGATCAGAGGCAAGCGTCGCCCTTGATAGATTCCCGTTGACTTTTCTAGCAGCCATCTTGCGTATCGATTTTCTATTGCCCAGTTGGCAAGCCACGGACTCCTAGAAGCGACAGAACTTAGAAGATCGAGTCGACTAAGAAGTTTATCGCTAAGGGACAATCCATTGGCAGCAGCGTATTGAGCTTTAAACTCCATGACTAGCTTGGGGATGTCGACCGAAGCGGGACATTCGATTCGACATTGATGACAGTGAAAACAAGAATCGGAAATCTTCTTGAGTTCATCACTCTCGAGCAACACAGCTGGGATTCGACCGTCCAAAAAACCTCTCATCAAGTTCGCCTTGGCGCGAGGCGATGCTTCTTCGTTCCGGCCAGCCCGAAACATGGGACACATTCGTTCGTTGGGAGCCGTTGATCGGCAACGACCACAACCGTTGCAGGCATCCGATACTGCCGCCACGCTCTCGTTCTGATTCCAAGTTAAAATAGGCAGAAACGAATTCTTTCGAGGTGTCGGCGATGGTATGTCAACGCTGGAATCAGACAAATCGAATGATCCACTATTTCCCGATTCTAAGGACACGCTTGTTCGCGATACACTGCCGATCTCCGACTTCACTTCAATCGAGGTAACGGGGCGTAGATTATCGGTTATTTTCTGCGGGGAATCTGTGATCAACTTACCAGGATTGAGTATTCCACGAGGATCGAACAGTTCTTTGATGGAACGGCATACGGGAAAAAGATCACCTAATTGCTGTCGAACATAAGAACTCCGACTTAAGCCCACGGCATGTTCACCCGAAATGACTCCACGATACTCGATGACCTTTTCGAAGAGTTTGTCCGCAATCCGCTGCATCTTTAAAACGTCTTCTTCTGAATGCGGATCTAAAAAGGGACGCAAATGGATATGTCCGTGAGCAGCATGAGAAAACAACGCGCTCGTCACACGTTCGGCCTTGAGTGTGTTTTGGACCTCGACAAGAAACTCAGGCAAGCGGTCGGGTGGGATCGATATATCTTCGACAAAAGGAATAGGACGGGCGTTCCCCTTGATGCGGTAAAGTCGAGGGATCACACGACGACTAAGCTTCCAAATAAAATCTCGCTCGTTATCGTCCAGAATGATCCGTGATTGCTTTGTAGATGGAGACCGCCGAACAATTCGTTGCACCAAACTAGCAAGTCGGCTCCGCACATCGGGAGCCTCATCGCCATGATGTTCAATGAGCAGACAGGCTTCCACTCCTCGCGGCAAAAGAGCTTCGTATCGAGAATCAATATCCCGAGCTAGTTCGATAAGACGTCGATCCATGAGGTCACACGCAGCCACCTTGTCCCGGCGAGCATCGGCGGCCGCTTTGACCGCTGATTCGAGACGCTCAAAAAACAGCAAAACGACACCTCGAGCTTCAGGCATCGGGCGAACTTTAAGCTTGAGATCGGTTAGTATGGAGAGGGTCCCCTCGGCACCGGACTGCAGTTTGGCTAAATCAACATATTCCGCATTGCTGGTTTCAATTCGATACCCACACCCTCGTGCTACCCCACGCCATGGCGGCCCCTTGGTCGTTGAGCGATGGGCCGCCAAGACTTCACCAATCCCCGCTGTTATCTTGTCGAGCGTTGCGTTACCGGTGTCAGGAGCTCGCCAACGTTGCTTGCTCAAATGCACCTTGTCTCCATTAGATAGAACCGCATTCGCCTCAAGAACAGAGTCACACGCGGTACCATAAGTCAAATAATGGCTTCCAATCGAATCGATTGCCACAACGCTACCAATAGTTGTTACGGATCTCGTAACAGGATCGGCACCGAATACAAGCCGATGTTTTGCTAAGCTTCGATTGAGTTCGGCTAGCGTCAAACCTGGTTGGACTCGAATCTCCATCGACTCGCGATCGATATGAATAACGCGACGCATAAATCGCGAGAAATCGAGAACGATGCCGGGACCAAGCGATTGTCCGGCTTGCCCGGTACCCCCGCCCCTTGGAAACAACGGTATGGAATTCTCGGCTGCATACTTGATGCATTGGGAAACATCCTCTTCATTACGAGGCCTTACAACAGCGTGAGGAGTTATCTCGTACAAGGACGCATCCGTTGCGTACATTTGCGTAAACAACGGACTACAATACACCTCACCGTCAAGAATTCCACGCAAATCGGCTTCTAGTCGAATTTGTTCCGAATCCAATTTGCTATCCGTTCTGAAGCTGGTAGTGGCTGCAATTGCTGGTCCACCAACACTCTGCTTTGTGGGCGTCCCAATCGTGGTATTCTGGAAGCTGCTGGAGCGCAGACTGTAGTTCTCTTGCCGATTGAAACCGATTATCAGGGCTCTTATCTAAACACCGGAGAACCAACTCATCGAACGCAGAAGAAGGCGGAATCAACGCAGAATCTCGCTCGAGTGAAGGAGCCTTGGGGGGTTCGTGCAGATGAGCCAGCAATATCTTCAAAGTCGGGCCGGCATCAAACGGAGGCTTTCCCGTCAACATAAAGTGTGCGACGCCTCCTAGCGAATATATATCGGACCTCTGGTCAGGAGAAACATTCCCCATAGCCTGCTCAGGCGACATGTAAAGAGGCGATCCAGTTAACGATCCAGCCATTGTCAGATCCGTATCCTCTCCGTTCTGAATAGAAGGGTCAATCGATTTGACCAAGCCGAAATCGAGTAGTTTGATCATGTCAAACGACCCACCAAGCTCCGTGACCATCAAGTTCGCGGGCTTGATGTCTCGGTGCAACAAACCTATGGAATGCGCTTCGTGAAGCGCATTGCAAACTTGATTGAGGAGATAAACAGCCCGTCCAGGGGAAAGAGGGCCACGTTTCTTCACCATCTGCTGCAAGCTTAATCCTGTCAAATACTCCATGACATAGTAGAACTTTCCGTCTGGTGTTCTACCATAATCAAAAATGGAAACATTGTTCCAATGGTTTAATCTAGATGTCGATCGGACCTCGCGCTCAAATCTAGCTATAGATTTTGGATCCCCCGCTTTCTCCGGGCGAATGACCTTGATGGCACATGGCCTCTTCATCAATCGATGTTCCGCCAAGTAAACGTCGCCCATTCCTCCGGAACCGAGCTTCTCTCGCAAATGGTACCGCCCGAGCTCTTTGGCCTCATCCACTTTGCCTCTCAAATACGCAATCATCCTTAGCCCGAGCAAACAGGCCGCCAGGGTAGCGAATAAAATCAACACCATCTCAATGATGCAGGACGGATCGAACATCAGACTTCGCTGAATATCCTCGTGCATAATTGCGGCAACCGCGGTAGCGATGATTGGTGCCATTGCCATGACCAAGCAGACGGTCATGACCACTCGCCAACTTCGGGGCACAAAGATGTTATAAGTGAATATCAGAATCAACCAACCCGACATCGATATGTGGGGTATAAAAGAATAGTTGGAGGCCAGAAAAACAACGTCACGATAGTGCATCACCAACAACGATGCGGCCGGTGCGGAGAAGATCAAAAGCTCACTCCAACGCAAACAATTAGCCGATGCTTGACTCAATCTGGACAGCCACAGTGCAACCCCAATGAGTATAACAGTCGTCACGAGCTCCACACCAAGAGTCGTAGTACCGGGATTCGATGGAAACTCCCACCACAACTGGATCAGCGACCAAATGGAAAATATGAGGAAGCCAAATCCCAATGCAAATGCTGCTGTTCGGAGTCGTGTCTGCAATAGATCATTAGCCTGACGACTCGAACTCGTGTCTCCCTCTAACAATTCCATTTCCGCAGGAGATGCACCCGCAAATTCCGGCCTCTGCGGAATAGCTAACGGACTATCTGCATCCAAGGTTTGGTCATGAGGACTTGCTACTGACATGGTTTTTCCAATGAGGGAGCCTCTAGACTAGTTCACACAAGTCTCGAGGCTTAGGACCACTTTCCTTACAGTTGTATTCCGTCCCGAACTGGTCGCTTGTAAAAAGCGGATAGTTCAGCTACGTAATTGATCGATTCAGGGCTCATATTGTCCGGGAGTTTGATCAACAATTCAACAATCATATCTCCGGCCGCCCCGTCCGATGTCTTGAACCCCTGCCCCTTTAGTCGAAGCCGCTTCCCACTGCTGCTCATGGGTGGAACGGTTAATGCTATCGTTCCACTCGGAGTTTGAACGTCAACTTTGGCTCCTTTGATCGCCTCTTCGAGGGTGATGGGGAGTCTTAATTCCAAGTTCAAACCCGATAATTTGTAATGTGCATTGGGCTCTGGCTGTACCGTGAGAAGCAAATCACCAGGCTTTCCTCCCATGACCGATTGCCCACGACCACGAAGCCGAATTTTTTTTCCCGGCGTTACCCCGGCCGGAATTTTAACCGAAATCGAATCCGTTCTGCCGTTCAAATTGAGAGAAATCTGTGTTTCCCCCCCCGAAATCATGGTCCGGATCGGTACCGAGATCTCAGCCGAAACGTCGGAACCTCTGGGGGCTCTTCGAGATCGGGCCCCGCCACCCATGTTCCCAAAAATGCTCCCGAGATCCACCTGCCCGCCACCAAAAATGTCTCCAAAGTCAAACCCCTGGCCACCTCCACCAAACGGACCAGATCCCGCTGCTCCCGCATACTGCTCGTAATTCGAACCAAACTGGTCGTACTTTGCGCGTTTCTCTGGATCATTCAGACAATCATAAGCAGACTGGATCTCCTGAAACCGCTTTTTCGCGCTGCTATCCTCCTGGTTTAAATCAGGATGGTGTTTTCTAGCCAGCTTCCTATAAGCCTTGGTAATTTCATCGCTGCTAGCGTTCCGCTCAACACCTAATACTTTGTAATAATCCTCTGCCATAGTTTTCATTTCCATCTGCCAATTCGGCGACTCAAAGTCGTTTTCGATCGAGCGTAGCAAATTCTTGGCCAACTCCGCTAGATATTGTCCCGGAGCTAGCAATTCCTACTTTGAAGATTTCGTTTCCGATAGCTCTAGCCATTTTCCAAAAGGAACTGGACCGCTTGCCTATTCAGCTCTGCTGCGTTTTTGAGTCCCAATTTTCGTTTAATGTTCTCGCGATGACTGTCAATCGTGTGGTTGCTCAAAAGCAGCGAGTTTGCGATTGCTCCGCTGGTTTGCCCCTGGCCGATCATTCTGAAAATCTCAAGCTCTCGATCAGTCAATTGATCCACTGGATCTGCTGACTCGCTACGTACACCCAAAGCCTGTGATACTAGCCTATGGGTTGTGTCAGAATTTAGATAACGCTCGCCTCGCAACACTACTCTGATTGCATCGATAACTTTTTCACCAGAATCTTGTTTATTTAAATAGCCGAGCGCCCCCGCTCGCAATGCTCTTTCTGCATAGAGCGATTCCTGGAATCCGGAGACCACTAAAAGCTTTACGTGAGGACAACAGGCCTTGACACGTTTCAGTAGCTCAATCCCATGCCCTTGCTTCAACGAGATATCCACGATTACGAGTTGTGGACACTCTTGCTTAATGAGTTCCATTGCTTCGTCCTCAGACGATGCTTCACCACAAACCTCGAGGTCTGGAAAAGCTGAGATTCGCAATCGAAGTCCCTCTCTCACCATAGCGTGATCATCGACGATCAGGATTCTTGATGGGCTAAATGAACTCATCGACATTATCGTAGCTCCTTTATTAGCAATTCGCATCGGATGGTAACACCTCCGTCAGGACTTTGCGATGTGTAGATGTGTCCGCCGATTAAACTCGCTCGATATTCCATAGTACGCATTCCCATACCTTTGGAGATAAGGTCTTCTGGTACATCTAGTTGCTTTTGGAAACCGATTCCATTATCAGATACGACTAAAGTGATGATTTGATCCGTCCTCATTAACTCAACTCTAATACGGTCTGCTTGTCCATGACGGACGGCATTGTTGATAGCTTCTTGAGCGATTCGATACAAATGTGTTGCTGTTGTATTGTCAGGTATGACGACATCATCTTTGCATACAAAATCACAAACAAGTTTTCCATTAGAATTGATTGAGTTGGCTAGGTCTGCCAAAGCAGAGCGAAGCCCCTCCGCATCTACTTGGATTGGCATGATTCCATGAGCAAGATCTCGGACATGTTGATTTGTCTCGACAAGTCGCTTAGAGATTAAATCCGAAACGCTAACGAGACGCTCGTAATCGACTTCGTTAAATGCAAAACGATTTCCATTGTCTACGAAAGTTTTTACCGAATTACCAAGCGTTTCCTTCAGAGAGCTCGCAATCAGTGACAATCCTGTCAATTCTTGCTGCGTACCATCGTGCAACTCAAGACCGATACGACGTTGCTCGTTCGTAGCAATTTCAACGACATGTCGCTGCATTTCCTTGCGCTTTGACACATCTCTGAAGATGCCAGTGAAAAGACCGAGATGATCAACTTGACTCACCGCTAAGTCTGCTGGAAATTTCGCACCGTCTTTACGCTGGCACATAACCTCTCGCCCCTCGCCGTGATTACGGGACGCTGCTGTCTCCAAAAAGATCGCCACACGATCTTGGTTGTTTTCGCCGAATTGATTGGGCATTAAAATTGCCACAGATTTCCCAATGACTTCTTCGCTTGAATATCCAAAAATTCTCTCTGTTGCTTGATTCACGCTATCGATTACACCTTGACTGTCTACGGTTATGATGGCATCGGAAGCTGTTTTGAGAATGGCGCGCATTCGTTCTTCGCTTTTACGCAAGGCTTCAACAGCCTTTCGCTGAGCCGACACATCTGTCACCAATTCGAGTAGCCGAGATGCTCTACCGGATCCGTCGGGAAGAATGGAACATAATTTTTTCACCCAAATCTCCGAACCGTCCTTATGGATATAACGATTCTCGATTTCAAAATGGGAAACGACCCCATCGTTTAACTGTTGAAACAAGTCTCGGTTCGTTTGGACGTCGTCTGGGTGCATATGAGACCAGAACTGAGTGTTTCTAAGCTCCTGCTCGGAATACCCGACTAGATTACAGTACGCTGGGTTGCACCTGCCAAATTCACCATCAAGTGTCCCCATGACAATACCCGTCGCAGCATGGTCAAATATTTCGCGAAAACAGGCGTCAAGCTCGCGTTGTTCCGCTTGAGCTTGTTTAAGATCCGTCATGTCGACATAAGTGACCACGAGCCCGTCAACCCCACAATCTGCACTCTTGAACGGTAGTATCCTGCGAAGAAAGCATCGTTGATCTTTCGTGCTCATTTCACTATCGACCGGCTTTTGATCTCTAAGAACCTGTTCGCATTCCTGAAGAAAATCATTGCCTATAAAAACCGAAGCGAAGTCACGAATATCCCGCCCTTCGTCGGTGGGCAAGAGGTTAAACAGATGCATCGTAGGGTTGGTAAAACGCTTGATACGAAACTGTCTATCCAGATACAGCGTTGCAATCTCTGTACTGGCCATTAAGTCCGTAATTTCGGCATGTGATTTGTCGAGTTCAGCAACTTTCTCTAAAAGTTGACAATTGACGGTACTCAACTCCTCGTTCAGCGATTGCAATTCCTCTTTCGATGATTCGAGTTCTTCATTGGATGACTGAAGCTCTTCGTTCGAGCTTTCCATTTCCTCGATCGTGTTCTGCAGATCTTCTCTGATCGACTTTAGTTCATGTTCTAAATGCTGGACGATTGAAGACGAATCGTTATTGGTTTGATTCGTCTCAGTTCCGCGATTGCCTGCCGATACAGCCAGCTTGCGATCTTTTTTTCTCGGCAAATCCCGGAATACAACCAGGAGCAAATCATCTGTTTCTTTAGAATCGAAAATGGGATGAGCCGTTATCGAACAAGCAACATAGACGCCATTTCGCTGGACTCGAGCGTCGGAATCCGTAATGGCTACTCGCTGTAGCGATGCGTTATGACATATCGCTCGAAGCCGGCTACGCAATCCAGGCCGTGCCATAGCGAGAAGTTCACGAGATAACTCTCCAGCCGGAAATTCTAGATAGTCCACCAGTGAACCTGATACATAGAGTATCTCGAAGTGACGATTAATCAACGCGGCCGCAGGATTGTATTCAGCCAACACTTTGTCGGTTAGCTCCTTATACATTTTTCCTTGTTGAGTAAGATGTAACGGAGGGGATCGCACCAACGTCTTTTTCGTATCCTTTTCCATAGGCACACTAATTGAAACCGGATTGGCCGTTCCAATTCGACGGTAAATCCTCCACTTCTTCGACACTGGCTCGAAAAGCGATTCGGCGCGTCCGACCGTTTCGGCTGCGCCCAGCAGAATATGGCCTCCCTCCACTAATGCATAATGAAAGAGGGACATCAGCTTCTGCTGTAGATCTTGTTCAAGGTAAATCAGTAGATTGCGGCATGAGATCAAATCCAGTCTGGAGAACGGCGCATCATTAACAACATTCTGCGTTGAAAAAACGACAGAATCTCTAAGCGTCTTAGAGACTTGAAAGTGCGAATCATCATGCGGAGTAAAGAATCGTTTGATCCGCGTAGGATCGATATCACTCGCGATACTAACTGGATAAATGCCTTTTCTAGCAAAGCTTATGGATCGTTGGCTAATGTCGCTCGCGAAGATCTGGATATTCAGAACCCTGCCCGCTGCCTGAAATGCTTCGATCAGCAGCATGGCTATCGAATATGCTTCTTCACCGGTAGAACAACACGGAACCCAGACTCTAAGTGGTGAGTCTTCTTTATGACTGAGCAACAACTTTGGAATCAATTCCTTTTCCAAAAATTCAAACGCTTCAGGTTCGCGAAAGAACGACGTGACGCCAATCAAAAAGTCATTACACAAAGATTCCAATTCGTGATGATTGGTTTGAAGAATCTGTGTGTAGTTTTTTAGGTCGTCAGCTTGAACTAATCCGATGCGCCGTTCAATTCGACGCATAACCATATTGGGACGATAACATCGAAAATCGTATTTGGTCTTTAATCGAATGAGATCAAGAATCGTCTTCAGTTCATCGGCGGTTTCCTCCTGGAATGGAAGTGCCGCATGGATACTACGAATATACGGTTGTCTCGCATAATTGAGCAAGACTTCGGGCATCGATGCGGGGGGTAAAATAAAATCGATGAGTCCTGTCTCGATTGCATTTCGAGGCATCTGATCAAATTCGGCTGATTCCGGAGCCTGAACCATCGCCATACCACCACATCGCTTTATCTCTCTAATTCCCAAGGTCCCATGGCTACCGGTACCAGAAAAGATGATTCCAATTGCCTTGCTTTGTTGGTCCTCCGCTAATGATCTTAGAAACGAGTCGATCGCAGTTTGCGCCCCAATAGGATCAGGTAATGATCCCAGTCGCATAACCCCCTGTGATAACGTAAGCGTATGATTGTGAGGAATAACATAAACAGAGTTTACTTCGACCCGCATTCCATCGATCGCTTCAACGACGGGTAAACATGATTCTCTAGAAAGCAACTCCACGAGGGAGCTCTTGCGCTTTGAATCGAGGTGCGGGACGAGCACAAAGGCCATCCCGCAATTCTGTTTTATCGCCCGAAAGAACGACTTAAAGGAATCCAACCCCCCGGCCGAAGCTACGATTCCAACGATGGGAAACGAAGATTCGGTGGCATTCTCGGTGGCATTGCTACCGAGTAAAGAATCTTCGACCATTTTACTATCGACACTCGGGTCTTCCGGCTGATTCGCTTTTTCGCTGGGTCGAACAGAGATCTTTTTGCTGTGACGTTTCGCCATAGAGCCCGTCGTCTCGTGCTTCTTAAAGAGGATAGATGCCGTCATCTTACCAGAAGACACGCGTCGCGAACCTAGTTTGGGACATCAATTCTCGGGTTTTCTAACAGTAGAACATTCATCTAGTGAAAACCGCCAAGACCTAAATAGCAGAGCGTTCGATTGGATACGCTTTTTCAACGCGCAACAATGCTAGTTGACTCATGTTACATACTCAAAACGATCGGGAGCACATAATGCGAGTTCTCTTCGCCGGCATGAACCTAAGCTTTGTTCAGTCACTAAATTTCTACCTTAGGCAACATGGACATGATCTAAAAGTCGTAAACAATGGGATTGGTTGCATGTACACCCTCAGAAACCACGTAATTGATTTGCTAGTAGTAGAGCAAGATCTGCTTTGGGGTGGAGCGGACGGCGTTTTGACTTTGATGCGTGACGATCCCTATTTACAGGAAATACCCGCCGTTATGCTAACAACTCCAAACGATCATAATCCGACGCGTTCTGTATCGAAGTCACGAATCAGGTCCAATAGACCTTTGTTCTTTGGTGACATGCTTCGAATCGCGAGTTTTCTCGACAGTCGAATTATGCCCGGCACACGATCCTATCCTGTATGGTATTTTCATTCTCAAGAGCCTAAAACTTATTACGATTCAAGAGAAGGAAACAATCAGATCGAGTTCTTTCAAATCTATCGGAAGCACTAAAAATCATGGGGCTAATCACGATTGAACTAGATCTGAAAGCAGTTAAACGCGAACCGAAAAAGCAAGCGACCGCCCCCCTCTTGCGCAGCCCATCCTTGCATCAGAGTAACCACGTTGCAATTGCCTCGACCAATCGACTGAAGTACTGCTCGCATAACGAGCTTCGAAAAATCTCTTGCAAAGTAGAACGCGGCGTCCTGATCATTTATGGACAGGTTAGTTCATTCTATTGGAAGCAGTTGGCACAAGAAATCATTCGCCCAATATCGCAGTCATTGTTAATTGAAAATCAACTTGAAGTGCGATCAGAAACATTAAACGAGACTTAACACAATCCTCCGGAGTAATCACAATGCTGAAATCTAGTTCAAAATGCGTATTTCATTGCACCGTATGCGGTCACGTAACTTACGAAGAGGATTCGGTCGAGCCTCCTCAATGCTGTGGTAAATCGATGTATCTGGCGTGCAAGGCCCGAAAACAACTCAAGGCAAACAATAAATCCCAAGAACGATCCGAACAAACAGAGACACAGGCACATAAAAATGTAGCGAGCAATCCACCGGCTTCATGATTGCCCTACGATGATTTGGAACTAGCGACGCAATAGTGAGTACCGTCGCGTCGCTAATCATGATTACCCTCTTCGATCGAAAGCCGCATTTGCCTACGCTGCATCCTGAGATAAGATCAGAACGCTATACGGACCGATTTGTATCGTTGCTTCAAATGGAAATCCATCCCGACGTGAACTCGACCCGGCACTGCCGTCCCCTGTTCCAACGGACTCGGCGACAACCGCATTGCATATGGTGTTCGCAAATGACTTGCTGTAGCTGTTCGAGTCGCTATTGAATCGCACGTTCCACATTCCTGATACTGGAAAGCCTAAACGATAGTCCCCTCTAGCTTGGTGTGACAGATTCGCTATCACGATTACATCGTCTCCCTGACCTGACAAATTCCACCTGTGGTACGCAATCAAGTTTTCAGCCTGATTTTGATGAAATGTATTTAGCCCAGAACCAGTTAATCCCTTTGTGACGCCTGATTTGTTGAGTCGCAAGGCTATTAGGTCCTGATACAACTGTACTAATCCGCAAAACTCGATCGACTTGCTCCAATCAAGCGGATCAGTATCTTGAAACCACCCATCCTCCAGGAACTCTTGGCCCTGAAAAATCATGGGAATGCCCGGGGATGTCATCACCAAAGCAGCAGCCAACGTGGAACGCTTTTGCGCATACCAACTGGCTGGATTCCGCGGATCGATTTCCGATGCAACGCGAGATTTACCGTTAGCTATTTCATCGTGTGACTCGCTGTATATGACTCTCTGAAACGGTTCCCCATTTGGTCTTCCCTCTATCGCAATTCTGATACTATCTAAGAAACGATACTGATCATCGCTTTGAATTACCGCCTGTCGTATTGGGTGCACGAACTGGGCGTCCCATTGTGCTGTAAAGCCTGCACCGAACTCATCCGTTGGTCGAGTAATTCGATCATCATTTCGGAGATCTTCGGCGATGGTGATACGTCCCGGATAATTCGCACGCACCTCGCGATTGATCCATCGAATTAGATTCCAACCATCTGGAAGATAATCACCCGGTGAATCAGTCGCATGCACACTATGCATGAAAAGAGTCATATCGAGTCGCAAGCCATCGACGTGATAGTCCTCTAGCCACATTATGGCATTATCACGAATAAACTGCCTGACCTCTGAACGACCGTAATCGGGTCTCGTTTCTCCCCACGGGGTCTCAGCTCGCCAATCATTGTAAAAATAGATTCCACCCTTATCATTTTCGCTCCATCCGTCAAACTGCCAAAGATCTAAATCGGTTGGGCCAAAATGGTTATAGACAACATCTAATACAACTCCGATGCCAGCAGCATGAGCTGCTTTGACAAATTGTTTGAGCCCAATCGCGCCACCATAATTGGTTTCGACCGCAAACACACACGACGGGTTGTATCCCCAAGACGAGTATCCTGCGAATTGTGAGAGTGGCATAATCTCAATCACATTCACTCCCAACTTCTTCAAATAATCTAGTTTCGTCGCAGCTTCTGAGAATTTCTTCCCATCACCTTGAGCTTTATCAAAAAAGGTCCCTAGATGCAATTCGTAGATTACAAGCTCGTTTACAGGTGGAAGATGAAAGTTGTCTTCACTCCAATCGAATGCTGGGTCTACAACGATCGCATTTCCCACCGAACTAGTTACTTGGCGAGCGTATGGATCGATCCGAACCAAAACTTTTTGATCATTGACAATTCGATAGCGGTACTCGCATCCAAGCTTGGCATGCGAGATATCCGCATACCAGTAACCGCTTCCCTCGCTGGCCATCGGATGGGTATCGATCGACCAGTTATTAAACGATCCCATAACGAATACTGCATTCGCATGGGGAGCCCATACACGGAAAGCGACCCCGGATTCATGTGGGATGGCACCCATTCCAACTACGCGATTCTGAACGGGAGATGCAGACACTTCTAGTTCTTTCTTTCGAATTCCTTTGATGCATCTTCAAAAGCCCTCTTTACATCATCCCAGGCCGCAGTGGCCCCCTTTTCGATATCGTTCCAGGCTTCTACCGTTGAATTTTCCAATTCTGTGAGCTTATCCTTCGACGCCTGTCTCTTGGACTCAAGTTCAGTCATCTTCTTTTCCCATTTATCCTTTGCGTCGACGGATAATTGTTCGCCTCCTTTCCGTAGACCTTCAATTTGTGAGTCCATTGCCGCAAGCTGGTCCTGCCATTGTTGGATCATTTTTTGTTTTTGCTCCAACGAGAATTCAGACGCAGAATTAATTACCTTGGCTGCATCACTTTTGACATCACCAATCGTAACGGCAGGTGCGGGTGTTCCCCTTGGCACAGACTCCCTTTTTTCATAACAGCCGATTAACGAAGGGACGCTTACGATACAAACGAACGCGAGTTTACGATTCATAGTTTTTATCCTTTTTCGACGCTTTTAAAGTCGACCAGTGAGTAGCAAAACAAGTAATACGAGCAATATAATCCCAATAACGCCAAGTCCTCCGGTCGGGCCATACCCCCAATTGCGACTATGCGACCAAGTAGGTAGAGAGCCGATTCCGCCCAATAAGACGAGAATCAAAATGACAATTAAAATCGTTTGTAACATGAGAAATCCTAAATTCCTGTTAAATGGACGTGAGTGAGTTTGCAATGTTCAAAGAGGCGTTCGCTGGAGCCAATTCATTAGAAATTCTTTCTATTGGATCCACCTGTAAGATTTTCGGTAAAGGCGCTAATTCAAAACCGTATGCCTTTTTCCTGAGGGATGATAAGTCAGTAGCTCGATCTAGCTTTACCCTCATAATGCCTCCCGACATAGGATGGGTTTGACGCCAGGCGCTGTATCGCACAAAGGTTGACATCGCCAAACTACCTAGTCTTTCCCTTACAGAGCCGCGTCCGTTTCGCTTGGTAATGTTCCAGACATTTTTAAAGGCGTGCCCAATCGTTGAAAACCTTCGATAACATTCGTACAGCAACTCTTCCATACGTTGCTTGGATAAATTCGGATGTTTCCAGGTCAGGCAGGTCGTGTCAAAACGATCCAAATTGGTTTCTGTAATCAATTCTGCATTTAAAAAAGTATCGTATTGCTCTGTACCAGGTATGGGACAGAGTATGTAAAACGATGCCCAATTCGGGCCGATCTCCTGCAGCGTCTCGAGATGCTCTCGAATCGATTCTTCTGTGTCGTCCGGAAATCCAATAATGTTGGAAAAGTGAGAGGCTATACCATGCTCTTGGCATAGCCTGACAATATTGTGGTAGGCATCAGGACGGTTTTGCTTCTTGTTGGCAGCGATTAGCGTCTCTCGACGGAACGACTCGACTCCAATAAACATTTGATAACATCCTGCTCGGCCTAGCAGTTCCACCAACTTCTCTTGCCGGAAAATTTGTGTATCGCATTGCACAAAGAACTTGAGCCCAAGCTTCTCGTCGATCATCGATTCGAGCAGATCTTCTGCCTGTGAGTACTTATTGAAATTGTCAGAAGTAAACATAATGGTTTTTACTCCTGCAGCTTTTGCTCTTCGTAGGCTTTCCATAGTTGTTGCAAGACTCTGACTGCGGATTCGTCTTCCAGCGATCTTAGTTACCGAACAGAAGTTGCAGAGAAATGGACACCCACGCGCCGGATATACTCCCATCATCGGCATGATATATCTGCTCAACTCGGACGGAGTCGGCGGGGTGAGGACTGGCGAGTCCAACTCCTCTTGCCATCTCAAACCCATCCCATAGACGAGCTTAAGTTTCCCTTCTAATGCATCTTTTAAAATTTCGTCCATCACAAGTTCTGCTTCGCATTGGGCAAAGCTGATTCCCTTGCCCCACACCATCGAGGTGTCACAAGTCATCACATGTGGCCCACCTATCACCACCATGCACCCGTTGGCATTAGCCAATGCCGCAAGGTCGAGAGCTCGGTGAAATTGATGGCTTTGAACTCCAACCAATAGCACCAATGTCTTCTCGGTTTTAGTGGTGTTCAATTCACTTAGATACTCTAGGTCTGTATGCACGTATTCGTCTACACTTGTAGCGGATACCTCGTGATTATCGATTGAACGAGGAATCATACTTCGAATATGAGGCATGGTGCTATTCGGCATAAAACCCCTACGAAAACGCTGTACAGTTCCGTCAGGCATGTATTTGCTTGGCTTAATGATCACAATTTTTAGCGATTGCGACATATTGCGTTCTCCGTCCAGGCGCAAAGTGTGATACTCCGAATCCGCTGTAGTGATATAGTTCTACAGCCAGTATTCGATAAATGAGACCGGGGGATTCGGGGTTTTGCTCTGGTGATTTCCGCCAGACGAATCGCTTCGAAAAAGTGGGGCTGACTTTATAAGTGGGAGGGGTCGGGGAGAAGAGGAGGCGATTAGGTCCTCACAAAATGAGATAGAAATCCTATCCGACCGAATCTACTTCGGTGCGATAGGATGTTATGCATGGCCACCGTTTTACTATGGCATCACGGTTTTAGCGGAAATATCCCGACGAGTAGCGAGATCCATACCGCCTCATCGGAGTTGCATAGTATCGTGGGTTGGAATAGTATCGTGGGTTGGAATAATATCGTGGGTTGGAATAATATCGTGGGGTGGAATAGTAACTGGGCGTCGAATAGTAGTAGTTCGTATTCGGATAGTTACTGTAGATCGAGGATCGATTACCGTACCACTGATTATTGTAGTAGGAGGGTTGCCCAAATGTTCTATAACCGAAT
>Ga0315899_10000888_pt1 | contig 35228 bp, 33 predicted proteins | sample LakEriMetagenome_2_FD_203518 | JGI IMG/M metagenome (GOLD analysis project Ga0315899, IMG submission 203518) | Freshwater fungal communities from buoy surface, Lake Erie, Ohio, United States - Buoy 4 MA112 | ecosystem: Environmental > Aquatic > Freshwater > Lake | place: USA: Lake Erie, Ohio...
AGTAATTCGAGGTTGTAGATATCGCCACTTCGAATATTCAATACGCTGTCTAGTCTGCCCGAAGTGTATTTCGTGTTACCAACGAAATCAATATTGCGGAAATAGAATCGCTTGTCCTCTTCAATTTTCATGTAAATACCAACGCGTTCACTGTTTATGGTATACACTGAGTCGTAGGCAATTTTGGCGTTTCGGAATCCCTTTTTGTTGTATTTGGCAATAATCTTTTCCTTGTCTTCTTCGTATTTCTCTTCTATGAATTTTGATGACTTAAAAAGGCGAGACCAATCACGTTCCTTGGTCTCTTTCATGGTCCGTTTGATGGAGCTTACGCTCATGACCGGGCTCATTTTTTTACTTTTTAGGAAAAGGAAATCCCGCGTTTCTTGAGCAATGCCTGCGCCTTCGATAACGATCTCCTCGATTTTAACGCGATCGCCTTTATTGACATCGAATTCCAGGATAACGCCATTCTGAAGAGTTGGATCTTCCCGTTCCGAAATCTTTACGGTCGCAGCATAATATCCTTTCTCGATGTAATAGTCCTTGATTGTCTTGATGGCATTATTCTTTACGTTGTCCGTGCTAATCGTCATGGTTCGCAAATCGAGCTTCTCACGCAAATTATCGGCCTCCGATTTCTTAATACCGTTGATGACGTATTTCGTCATGCGGGGAGATTCTTTCAGGCTAATGACCAGAAAAACATCGTTGCCCCGAAACTCGGCGGCATAAATTCCAATGTCAGTGAATAGGCGCTGCTTCCAAAGTTTTCTCAGAGCGTCGGTGATGGCGTCGCCCGGAATAGTTACTTCATCGCCTTCCTGCAAGCCGCTGAAAAGTTTGATGGCCTGCACATCGGTGTATTCTGCACCTACTACCGTGATACCTGCGATCCGATAGTTCAGCGGCGCGGAATAATCAACTTGATTACCAATGATGGTTTGTCCCATCAATGCCGAGGAAACGCCGATCATGAAAACGGCAATTACCAGAGAAAGAATATTCGGTAACCCTATAGAGCATTTCGGAAAGAGTGCCACTTTCATTTTCATGTATTTGCTATGCTTCAGGGGTAGGATTTTCGAAGAATGTATCTGCAGCAATCTGCTCTGAGGTTTTGCCAAATCTTCGTTCGCGTGATTGAAAGTCGACGATTGCGGCGAAGAAGTCTTCCTCCCGAAAGTCGGGCCATAGGGTTTTGGTAAAGTACAATTCCGCATAGGCAATTTGCCAAAGCAAAAAATTGCTGATGCGTTCTTCCCCGCTGGTTCGAATGAGTAATTCAGGATCAGGAAATGCTGCTGTAGAAAGCTTAGAGGCAAACAAACTGTCGTCAATCTCATCTTTGGTGAAACCCTCGCTTACAATACTCTTTATAGCATTTATGATTTCCCAGCGAGCGCTGTAGTTCAATGCCAGAATCAGGTTTACACGGCCATGCTTTTTTGTGTGCTCAATAGCTCGCTGTAGTTCACTATGACAATCGAATGGAAGCTTTTCAAGATCCCCGATAGCGTGCAGTCTAACCTCGTTTTCGTCGAGCTCCGGCAGCTCACCAACGATGGTTTGAACCAGCAAATTCATAAGGGCATCAACTTCCTCTTTAGGGCGACTCCAATTTTCAGTGGAAAAGGCGTAAAGCGTTAGGTATTCAACGCCACTGCGGGTGGCGGCTTTGAGAGCGGCTCTGACAGACTCAACTCCATGGGAGTGACCAAAGATGCGCTCTTTGCCCTGGCTTTTGGCCCACCGCCCATTGCCGTCCATGATGATAGCAACATGACGGGGTACGCGTAATTTGTCGATTTTGTCCAATAAACTCATGAATTCCCTCCCGGAACAAGCTTTCCGGGACGGGCAAATTTACGGGTTTATGAGCCCTTTTCCGACTCCTAAAAAACGTTGAAAAATGAAGTTATCGACTATTCGTGTTCCCAACAGGTAGTCGCTTTCCGATCGAGACGGATGTTGAGCGACACCATAGAGAAGAAGAAAAAGTCTTTTCTTCCTGAGTCGCCTCTTTGCAATCCGCCGTTATTGTTACCTGCTGTATTAGGTATTTCTTTCTGAATGCTGCGGTCTGAAAGGATGGCAGCCAGTTCGCCATTCAAATCGGCGAGAAGACCCGGGTCAACATATTTTCCCGAAATGTCATCAAAATAGTCCGTCCAAGTTTTTCGAACTCCCCATTCGATACTAAGTCCGAAAATGGCGAACAAGTTGGTTTTAAGCCCCGCTCCGAAAGGAACGGAAAGCATGGTTGTCTTATATTTTTCCTCGCCGAATTCGGTGCCCTGGCCTTCCGTTCCCAAGGGTTGGAGTTCGTACCAGGTACCGCGGTACTGAGCCATAGGTCGCATTCGGTAATAGCCTAATCCTGCGAACAGATAGGGTGAAAAGGGAAATTTAGAATTGCCGAGTTGATAGTTGAAGAAATTCAACTCGCCTTGAACACTTCCTTCTATAACCTGGTTGCGGAAACTTAGATTACGATTGCGAATCCAGGGGTCTTCGCTATCTGAATCCCATGATTCTACCACATGATAGAGCACACTGCTCTTTAGCGTCCAGCGACGATTGAAGTTGTTGCGAAAAGAAATACCGCCGCCGCTTTTCAGACGTGTTCCGAAATGCTTGTAGGGATTGACTTCGCCGATGTAATAGCTTGTACCGAAAAGCAGGCCTACGTCTTTACTTCGCTCAAATTTGTTCTTCTGTGCGAGCAAAGGCAATGACATTACAGCGAGTAAAAGTGTAATGGTGGTTTTCACGGCTATGGCAACGCGTAGTTTCTTCATGTATTGCTCTTCTACGACAGGGTTGCAAAAAGGGTTACTGTTTATTTCCGTTTGCTTCGAGCATCCAACCCCCAACCCATTTTTTGTCGAATAGTGTTGAAGAATCCAAGGCCGGGCAAACTTACTAGGTGAAATTCAAAATTAGCGCGAGTCAGGTCAATGATGGTTTCATTATCTACGACGAACGATCTACTATCGAGCGTTAGAGTAAAGTGTGGTTCCCTGCCTTCGGCCCTTAGCGATACCTTTCCGGTATTGGGTAGCACGAAAGGCCTAACATTGAGGTTGTGAGGCGCAATGGGTGTGAGAATCACGTTGTTGCTCTCCGGCATGACAATAGGCCCACCGCAGCTGAGGGAGTATGCTGTTGAACCGGTTGGGGTAGCGACAATCAGACCATCTGCCCAATAAGTGCTCATGAACTGGTCGTTCACATAAGCATGAACAGTAATCATGCTGCTGCGTTGTTTGTTGGTGATTGTTACGTCATTGAGTGCGTATGGAAAATCACCGAAATCCAGTTGCGCACTTCTTACCTCGATAAGTGATCGCTTATCAAGAGTGAAGTCTCGATTTACCAAAGCCTCGATTGCCTGGTCCACATCGTTGCCTGAAACAGGCGACAAGAAGCCTAATCTACCCGTGTTAATGCCTAAGACAGGGATGCGCGTATCGCGAATGATAGAAGCTGTTTCAAGCAGCGTTCCATCGCCTCCAACACTCAGTAAAAATGAAATGCCCTGCAAGTCCTCAGTGGTACGGAAAATCTCGATGTTACTGGGCAGAGTTACTTTTTGAGTTAAAAAGAGGTAGAACTTTTCGAAAATGGATATACCGATACCTCTGCGCACCATCGAGTCCAGCAACTTTTCAATACTGTCGCTGAACTCATCATCAAATCGTTTACCGTAGAGGGCAATTTTCACTTTTCCCGGGTTTCTGATGCAAATAAACAAAGAAGCCACTCGCTAAACGCGAATGGCTTCAGAAGATTTTCAACCTTTTTGCTGGAGGTCAGATATTGAGGATGCGCATCAATTCATCGTATCGCTTGCGCAGGTCTTCGGTGTACGCAGATTCCTGATAGTTTGCTTTAACGTTATAGCCGAATCGCTCAAAACTGCTTATGATGGCGTTCAAATCCGGCTGATTTAGCTTGAGATTTACTTCGATTTTTCCACCCTCGCCCGGGCTAACGGAAGTGCTCAGTATTTTGGTGTTGTTCTCTTCGATGATGCGAGAAATTTGCTGCATGCTGTAGTCCTTCTCCCACATTTCCAACACCAAGATTCCCCCTCGTTGGTTGGCACCTTGCATTTCAGTTAGTTGCTCCACCAGGTCTTCCAGGCGGATAGCTCCGAGATAATTGTTTTCGCCATCAACTACCGGAATAATACTCAAACGATGCTCTCCGACTAGTTTCAGGATATCGAATATGTGTGTATCGGGCAGGACGTGAGCACGAATGAGTGGCAGGCCTGCAGGATCTCCCTGCAAACTTTCTAAATCCATCAATGAATCCTCTGAGATCAACCCCAGTAGCTTGTTGTTCTCAACCACGGGTAGATGAGCGATTCGGAATCGATCCATCAGATCCAGGGCATTCATGGGCTCATCGTGAGCGCTGAGGCAAGGAACTTCGGAGGTTAAAAGTTTACGTGAAGTAATCACGGGCGTTGTATTAAAGGGTTTCTGATTCGTTAAACCGAGACAGGGTCTTAAAAGTTGCAATCTTCATCCATAAACATCTTTAAAGTTTGATAATTTATTCACATCGACCGGGTAAAATCATGTACTGTGTTTTTTCCTTTTTGTTTATTCACTTGTGACAGTGGTTCTGCTTGTTTCTTTGCAGCCAAATTGAGCCATGATAAAACTGAGTGTGAACATCAACAAAATCGCTACGCTGCGCAACGCACGGGGTGGAAATGTGCCTGATGTGATTGAAGCCGCGCGTAGAATCGAGTTATACGGTGCCGATGGAATCACGGTGCACCCCCGCCCCGATGAACGCCATATTCGAAGGAAAGACGTATATCAGTTGAAAGAAGCTGTTACCACCGAGTTCAATATTGAAGGCTACCCTTCCCAAGACTTTATGGACATGGTACTAGAGGTGAAGCCACACCAAGTAACCTTGGTGCCCGACCCGCCGGAGGCTATTACTTCGAATACAGGCTGGGACGTGGCGACTCATTTCGACTTGCTGAGAGGGGTGGTTGAGCAGCTGAAGTTCGCGGGCATTCGCGTAAGCATATTTCTGGATCCTATACCGGAGCGTGTTGCGATAGCGGGGCAAACGGGAACGAATCGTATAGAATTGTACACTGAGTCGTATGCAGTAGGTTATACCCGGAATCGGGAGGAGGCTGTTCGTCCTTTCACCGAAACGGCGTTAGCTGCGGTGAAATATGGATTAGGTGTGAATGCCGGACATGATCTTTCGGCAGAGAATCTTCGCTACTTCGCCGCAAACGTACCGGGGCTTCAGGAGGTTTCTATTGGCCATGCATTGATAAGCGACGCTCTTTACTGGGGTCTTGAGAATACAGTGAACATCTACAAACGAGAATTACAGTCGCTATGAAACTTTTTCATCGTTTGCTCGGTGAGGGACCTCCTCTTCTCATACTTCATGGCTTATTTGGTAGTTCCGATAACTGGCAAACGCATGCCCGTGTGTTCGCACAAACACACTCCGTTTACCTCATTGATCAGCGAAACCACGGGCATTCTCCGCATGCTCAAGAGATGAACTATGACGTAATGGCGCATGATCTTTTTGAGCTCATTGCTGAGCTAGGGTTGCGCGATGTGTGTTTCATCGGCCATTCAATGGGCGGTAAGACCATCATGCGTTTCGCTCAGCAATATGGTTTTCTCATCGATAGAATGGTAGTGGCCGATATGGGATTAAGGGCCTATCCTCCGCATCACGAGGAAGTTTTTAAGGGTTTATTCGCGGTTGATGTGTCTCATTGTCCATCGCGAAAGGAAGCGGAAGAAAGACTTTCAGCTTTTGTCTCGGATCAGGGAACTATTCAGTTTCTGCTGAAAAATCTGTATTGGAAAGAACCGGGTTTACTCGATTGGCGCTTCAACCTGGAGGTGATTTTTCGAGAACGTGCGCATTTGATGGCCGCCTTGCCGCAGGAAAGAATCGATGCTCCCGCGCTGTTTTTAACCGGTGGAAAAAGTCATTACGTGCCGGTGGCCGACCATGCTTCCATTCGTGAAGTCATTACAAACGTGCAATTTGAGACTATGCAAAATGCGGGGCATTGGCTGCACGCAGAAGATCCAGAGGGATTCATTCAACACTGTCTCGACTATTTTAAGTCATGAATTTTCTAAGAGCACTTGAGGTGCTTACATTTGCCGAGTAGACAGAAACCTTATGAACAACGACAAAAAAATTCTTGTACCCACCGATTTCACTAAAGTTAGCGACACGGCAATTGAACATGCATTGCTGGTGGCCGGCACAATCAAGGCTTCTATTCACGTCATGCACGTTGTGGATAACAAGAAGCACATTGCCGAAGCACGTTTGAAGCTGGAGGCTTTGCGCGATCGTGTGAAACGTGAGAACAATGTTGAGATCGGTGTTATTGCCCGCATAGGCAGCATTTTCGAAGACATTGATAAGGTAGCGGTAGAGATTGAAGCTAACCTCATCATCATGGGTACGCATGGTATGCGAGGAATGCAGTTTTTGACAGGCGGTCGTGCGCTGAAAATTGTAACAGAAAGCTCGGTTCCGTTTATTGTTGTTCAGGAGCGCGACATTCGCGATCATGGCTACAGGAAGCTCGTAGTGCCACTCGACTTGCATAAGGAAACAAAACAGAAGCTGAGTCTTGTAGCCGACATGGCGAAGTATTTTGGTTCAGAGGTACATCTTATTTCACCGGGTGAAACCGACGAGTTCTTGCGCAATCAATTGGAGCGCAATATCATTTTTGCGAAAGAATATCTAGAAGAAAAGGGAATTCCATACAACGTAGAAATTACAGAGAACAAGTCGGATGATTTCGTGCGCGATTTGCTGAAATACTCTGCCGGTATTGATGCCGATTTAATCTGCATCATGAACTTCTATGACAACAGCATCATGAGTTTCTTCAGTAGCAATTACGAGCAGCAGGTCATTACCAACGAAGCGCAAATTCCCGTGTTGTGTGTGAATCCGGTTGATACTTACGTTGTAGACCGCGCGATTTTCTCGCATTAGTGATCGACGTGCTTTTCGATGTATTTGATAAACTCGCCCGCAATGTCTTTTTGCGTGGCGCCTTCAATACCTTCCAAACCTGGTGACGAATTGACTTCAATGATGAGCGGCCCGCGGTCGCTTTGAAGCATGTCCACACCGGCAATACCTAGACCGAGAGCCTTGGCTGCTTTGATTGCCGCAATTTCTTCCTGGCGACTAAGTGTAATTACTTCAGCTGTTCCACCGCGATGAAGGTTTGACCGGAATTCACCTTCTTTCGCCTGGCGTTTCATGGCGCCAACAACTTGGCCATCGATTACGAAAGCGCGTATGTCAGCGCCTTTTGCTTCTCGAATGAATTCCTGAACGATAACGCGTGCTTTCAGTCCGTTGAATGCTTCCATAACGCTAATGGCAGCCTTATCGTTGTCGGCGAGAACAACTCCGAGCCCTTGTGTTCCTTCGAGTAGCTTTATGACGACCGGTGTACCGCCTACTTCTGCCAGAATTTTATCTACGTCCTTTGAGTAGTTACTGAAAACTGTTTTGGGTAATCCCAGGCCTGCTCTCGAAAGTATTTGCATGCTTCGCAGTTTGTCGCGTGAGCGCACCAGCGCCTGCGATTCTACTACACTGAATACGTGCATCATTTCGAACTGACGAACGACAGCTGTGCCATAGAAAGTAACCGATGCTCCAATGCGTGGAATAACCGCATGGACATTGGTAATTTCCTCACCCTTGTAAATGACTTTAGGTTTTTTCTTCTCGATCACAAGATTACATTTCAAGTGATCGAGCACACGCACGTTGTGTCCGTGCTGTTCAGCGGCTTCAACGAGGCGGCGAGTGCTGTAGAGCTTCGGGTCGCGCGAGAGGATAACGATGTTCATGAAAAATAAAGTGGTGCCGAAGGTAACGCCCACCCAAGTTAGAAAGGCATTAATGATGTGTGAATATTATGCAAATAGGGAATAATAAGATTCAAGGTGACGAGGATCGTTTGCGTGAGCTCGGCCGAATGCTCGTGCGTCTTGGCTCCACGCGCTATACTCGCCTTGATTCATGGCATAGCACATCTTGAGTACCGGAGTAAATGATTTTTCTTCGAGCGGTAAATCCCATCCGGCATGTGCTGATGGTAAGTGACGCCATGGAGTGCGATCACTGATGATAACAGGCTTGCCATGTTGGAGTGCTTCGGCGATGGCATGACCAAAGTTTTCACCCCATGTAGCCATATAGAAGAAATGTGCGTGCTGTAAAGCGTCAGGAATTTCTTCCGGTGCAATCTCTCCGGGAAACGTGATACTTGCGCCGTCAATTTGTGAAGCAAGTTGCTTGCACTCGTTCAGATATGACTCGTCCTGTTGGGTGCCGTAAAAAATACATTCCACTCGGTTGCTCAACTTAGCCAACTTGAGGAATTCGATCGCCTCACGAATTCCTTTTTCCGCGCTAATGCGAGCAATGCTCACAAGCTTAATACTTCCTGTTTCCTTAGTGGCAATGGTATGTGGATGCTCAATGATAGATGCCAGATTGGGAGCAATAAAAACCTTGCTAGACCGGCCGTAATAGCGCTTTATTTCTTGCTCTTCCTGCTCGTTGGTTGCGTGCCAGCGTATGTCGTTGAACCATCCTAGCAAGCGTGAAACAAACAAGAAGATTTTTTTCTTTTTTGATTTTATCGAAAGTGCACCGGGTTTCAGCATACCTCGCGGCGCCAATACACATCGTTCTGCCATTCCCATAGCACGGGCAGTGCGCAGAGGGAGCAACGTGAAAATGGGTGAGAAGAGCGAGTTAAAGTAGATGTAATCGAATGAATGTTCTCTCAGAATTCGCTTAATGAAGGGAGCGGTTACGTCCTTCTGATCCAAATAACACACCTGCACATTAGCTCGGTGTTTCGTCCAAGCACCACGTTCAATTCCTGCGTAAGGCTGGGTGCTGTGATGATCGGTATTACGCGTCACAATCCAAAAATCGAAATCAAGACTGTGCACCAGGTTCGCCAGGGAACGAATGGGACCGCCGGCCTTGTATCCGGGTAAAAACCAATCGCTGAACACGAGTATTTTTTTTCTAGTGTGCATCGTGTTGTTTTACCCAATGTCCTAATACAACCAGAGGCCAGATGCGCGACCAGGTAATACGCTTATCGCCGGCCAGAAAACGCCTCCACAATGACATTACTTCATCATGCTGAAGAACCTCCACCTGTTTCAGCGCTTGTAACTGTTCCTCGCAAAATGATTTCAGTTCGTTTTTCATCCACAAGGCCCAAGGAAAAGTGAATCCCATTTTGGGTCGGTCAATTATCTCTCTTGGAATCAAATCCCCGACAGATGCAGTAAGAAGTTCTTTCGGTGTATGAGGAAATTTATGTTGATCGGAGACTCCCAACACAAACTCGATGAGGCGGTGATCAAGAAACGGGACACGAATTTCCAATGCGTGCGCCATACTCATCTGATCAGCATCACGCAGTAATACATTCTGCATGTAAGTTGAAATTTCGAGCACGCTCACTTTAGAAAGCGTTGGCATACGAATGCCGCTTACGGCTTGCGACAAGAGTTCAACACAATTGCTTTCAACAGGCCTGAATTTGAGTAGTCGGTTTACTTCACTTTCGTAGAGCACTTGGCGCGTGAGCGGATAGAAGTGCGCTAAATCAATTCGTTCTTGTGCTAGTGCTGCTGCGATTTTTTCTGCAGCAGCCGAAGGCTTTAAAATGCGCAACAGGGAGCCGGCGTTTTTCCGAAGAGCAAGCGGCAAACTGTTTAGCCACTGTTTTGTTTCAAGAGCTTTCATGCGCTTAAACACATCATATCCGGCGAACACTTCGTCGCCGCCGAGTCCGCTCAGTGCCATCTTCACACCTGCATCACGAGTGGCCTTTGAAACAACGTACGTATTGGGTCCGTCTCCACTTGGGTGATCCATGGCCTGCAATGCTTCCGGAACCATGCGCAGGAAATGATCGGCACTCAATTGTATGGCGGTATGCTTCGTATTGAATCGTTTGGCAATCAGTTCTGAGTATGGACTTTCGTCGTAGGCTTGCTCGTTGAACGTAATTGAAAACGTGTTGACCGGATGCGAAGAAATGCGACTCATTAAGCCCACTACAATACTTGAATCGATTCCACCCGAGAGGAATGCACCGAAAGGAACATCAGCACGCATGCGCAATTCTACACTGGACTGAAGGAGTTCATGGATGTGCTTGTGTATACTTTCTTTTGATTCCGCTCCATCCAAGCGAACACGGCTATCGGTCAGGTCCCACCAGCGCTCTGTGTGTATTCCCTTGCTATTAATGAGTATGCGGTGCCCGGGCATAAGCATATGAACACCTTCAATGATGGTGTTTGGAGCATGCACTGTTTGATAGCGCAAATAATCGGCCGCGGCTTGAGCATCGATGCGACGATTTACCCAGCCCGTCGAGAGAATAGCTCGTAATTCAGATGCGAAAACAAAACCGTTTTCTGTATCGGAGTAATAGAGGGGCTTTACGCCAAGCCTGTCACGAGCAATGAGAAGTTGCGCCTGTTTTTCATCCCACAATGCGAAAGCAAACATTCCAAAGAAGTGCTTTACGCAGTCAATTCCCCATTTTTTGTAGGAAGCCAGAATGACTTCGGTATCGGTTTGCGTTTTAAATGAGTGTGTGTCTTCCAGTTCTTTCCGAAGCTCAAGATAATTATAGATTTCGCCGTTGAAAACAATAACCAAGTCTTCATTGTCTGATTTGAAGGGTTGATTTCCGGCAGCAGAAGTATCTATAATTGAAAGCCGACGATGTCCGAGAACACAAAAAGGGTGAGACCAAACACCTTCCGCATCGGGCCCGCGATGTGCAATTTGCCGATTCATGCTGCGTACTTTTTCTACGCAGTTATCTTGATGTTTGAAACGAGCTATTCCGGTTATGCCGCACATGGTGTTCTGGTTGCGGTTGGAAAGGTAAGCGGGGAATTGAACTTGACAATCATTCGAGGTACAATACGCTGTTTATCGCATCATACGCGCTATGCTTTCAGCCCAGGTTTCAGGGGTTATGTTACTTGCAAGCAAACGACTGTGTCTGCCCATTTCAATCAGTCGCTCAGAGCTATTCGACATTAATTTACGAAGCGCTGTCTCCAACGCAGGCAAGCTTCCTGCAGTGAAGAGATATCCGTTTTTTTCTGTTTCCAGAAATGCTTCGGAAGCGCCGACTGCATCGGAAAGTATGAGCGGGTATCCGGCCGCGGCAAATTCATGGGCTACCACACCCCACGGTTCGAAGGTGCTAGGAAGTACAAATGCATTTCCCGTTTGCATGAATACAAAAAGATCATTCGGTTGCATAAAACCATGATGAACGATATGAGGTGATTCCAGGCGTTCATTCCATAGCGGTCCTGTTCCAATGCAATGGAGTTCCCAGTTGGGAAACTCTTTTTCAGCAAGCGAGTGAAATAGCTGTAAGAGTGGCAAGGTGAATTTTTCCTCAGAGTAACGGCCGGCGTAAATAATTCGGTTTGTAGATTGTTGATTGAGTGTGACCCGCGAGAATTTTGCAACATCACAGGAGTATGCTCCACGGATGGTTTTTTCGCTGGGAAAACCAAGTTTGGATGCAAAAAGCGCTTGTCGAGATCCTGGCACGAAAGCATAATCAAACAAAGGTCGGATGAACATGCGACCGTATAGTGCGGAAAGTTGTTGCTTTAGCGATCCGTTCCAGGCATTGTCGAAACCAAGCAGTGCAGGGCAATTCCTGTGCTTTAAGGCGTTGAGGTAACCCTTGTCGAACCAACCCCCGGTGAAAATGAGATCATAGTTGTTGTGGGCAATCATTCGATTCAACTCCTGATCTGAAATATTCTTACGTGCAAGGATTTGAATGCGGTCAGAATGCTTGAACTCGAAGGGTGCATCTGAATTTACCGGGTAGGCAACTACGTCAGCCTGTGTATTGTGTTTTAAGCATAACTCATCGAGACAGGCGATAAAGTAACCGGCTAATTCTTTATAAAGAACAAGAATTCTTTTCATCTTCGCTGCAAATTAAGGGCAGACTATGACGATTCAAAAGTATGAAGATTGGATGCGGCCTCAGGTGGTAGCTCTTTTCGACTTGGAATACGCTACCGGAGAGACGCAGTTTGACACGTTGTTTGGTCAATTCTATGAACAAGAATTTCAGAACAAGGAGTGTATACGAATCGTGGCAATCGATGGTGAGCGTGTGGCAGGATTTCAGTCTTTTTTTTATTGGCCCATTGTGATGAATGGCAAAGAGGTTCGTTCCTATCAAAGTGGAAACTCGTTGGTTCATCCTGATTACAGAGGGAAAGGACTTTTTGGTAAAATGCTCAATTTTATCCATCAACCTGAAAGTGGATTTAACGCAGAATTGCTCATCGGTTTTCCGGTTGAGGCCTCCTACAATTCATTCATGCGCAACGGATGGAAGAACCCGTTCAATTTGCAGTGGTACATCAAGCCGTTAAACCCTGTCCGTTCGTTCTTTTCGAATCCGGAAAGGCAGTTGCGAAAGGCGTGGGGTGATCGAGAGAAGGCTGATTTCATGGGTGATCTTTCAACCGTTTATGTGGCTCAACGCACCGATTTTGACACCTACCGTTTTGCATACGAAACGGGAGATTTTTATCGGTTCACTTTTGAATCGGAAGGGAAAAGGGCCTATTTCGAGTTGAAGGCACAGCGTCGAAAACGCGTTATCCGTGAGTTAGTAATAGGAAAGTTTTTGGTTTCGCATGCTGATCATGACTTTATGCAACTCGCTTTGCTGGCGCTCATGCGTGATGTGAAACGAAGTGCCAATTTCACACTTTTGTCATTCGCTGTCAATAACCAATCCTCCGATTTGTTGAGTGTGGTTGCAGCTACGGGTATGCGCCCTATTGAAAAACGGATCTACTTTATTGCTAAGGGCACGCTGGCCGATAATGTGCAAGACTGGAGCTCTTGGTGGATGTATAGAAGCGACATAGATACATGGTAATGAAACAACGAATCGTTCGGTTATTCAAATCAATCATAGGCAGCGCAGAGTATACTCTGCGTCCGTGGAAGTATGATTCCGACGAGTTAATCGTATTGTGCATGCATTCCACTCCATTCGACCGAAGGGAGCAGGCAGAGCGATTGTTTGATTTTATTCTGAGTCATTTTCGGGCACTCGATCCCAAGCAGCTGGCCGATTATTACAACGGAAAACTCACCAACGGGCCATACGTATTGTTCACTTTTGATGATGGGTTGAAGAACAATGCGCTTGCGGCTGAACTACTCGAGCAACGAGGCGCTCGCGCGGTTTTTTTCGTGGTTCCGGATTTTGTCGATGCACCCGATACGGCAGTTTATTACAGAACAAACATTCGCCAAGTAATTGATTCAACGGTCGATCATGCGCCTGAAGATTTTTCTCCGCTGTCTGTCAACCAACTGAAATCCCTGCAGGAAAAAGGTCATTCTGTGGAGTCGCATACCATGTCTCATTTATTGAGAAGCACGAGTAGTAACTCTGATGTGCTGCGCGAAGTGAGTGAAAGTAAAAGTTGGCTTCAGCGCAATGTAGGGTCAGAGGCAGCTATGTTTTGCTCACCCATACAAACGAATTTTTCTATAAATGCTTTCGCTAAGCGAAGGATAGAAGAAGACTATCGCTATCATTTTACAACCTTTCCGGGACTCAATGGCGTGATGAAAAATCCCGGGTTGATTTTCCGAAGAAATATAGAAGTGCATTGGTCGCCTAGCCAAATCAAGTATGCCCTGGGGAAAGCTGACCTGTCGAGGTGGAAGGACGAAATTGCTCGATTTCAGCAGCTTTAATTTCCATCTTTCGAATGGCCATTGCTCGTCGATTTTGGACGGACAGGTAGTAATACAACCAAAGAAAAAGTGGGAAGCCGTTCAGGAAGTAGTGACCTTGTCGGATAAGGTAAACCAAGATGATAATGGCTAGACCGTTCGACATTACCCAGGTTGCCTCATCGATTGCGTTTGATTTTGAAATCCAGCTTCGGAATAAAAGAAGGATCATTACACTCAGACCGTAAACGCCCGTTTCAGACATCAAGCGAAGAAACATGGAGTTTGCATCCATCTTATTGAAGTCAATCTGCACGGCGCCTTCCTCTTGTGTGAGCGTGTATTTATCGAATGCTGTGGGGTGTCCTCCCAAACCGGTTCCGAAAATGGGGTGTTTCTTAAAGTTTTCCCAAGCAACGTGGGAGTTGTTGTACAGAACGAAACTACTTCCATGTATGTCGTAGTCGTAGATGTTGTCGGTAGAGTAAATCTCGATGGTCCCATCCCAGCGATCCCGGAACTCAGGTACGTTTTTGTAGGAGTAATCGACAGTAACTACGAGAATCGGTACAAAGATGAGTGAGTACCGGACGGTACCGAGGTTAATAAGCAGAAGTATAATCGTGAAGAAGATAGCAAGGATACCGAGGCTCGAAAACGTGAGAGGATAGATCACTGCGATTACAACGCTTTGGAACTTGGTAATGAAGACCGGATTGCGCTGAAACAGGTTATAGACAGCAGTGAAGAAAGCCGGTGAAATCGATGCCGCGAAATAGGCCGGCTCCGAGAACACAGAGCTCATTCGCACGCCTAGTCCACCATAACTGGGGTTCCATTTATTGAATATCCAGAGAAAATTGTATCCGGGTTTGAAGCCGATTGGATAAGAGATTAATTGCACAAAACCAATGAGAGTTACGACATAAGCTGAAATGAGATATAGTCGAAACAGCTCCTTCAGATCGAAGTCATAACTCTGCACCACGTAGTGATAGAAAAGACACGAGGCGAAGAATCCTATGAAAATCTTGAAGAACTGCTGGAAGTTGTTGTCGCCAATCAAACAATAAATGATTCCGGAAAACAACAAGGGCATGAATACAAGCACAGGCCACTTCGGAATACCAAATTTGGCAAAGAAGAACGGCATGTATAGAAAGAAGATGAGGTAGGCCAGGTAAAACTCAAAAGGCTGCTTGAAAAACACGTATGAGAACGCGTACAAGCTAGCGAAAATGAGAAATATGGAGAATTTCCTGAACATAATTAATCACGTGCGTCGTCGCCGCTGATAACGGTGGTGAAGGTACGCTTCTTTCGGATAAAAGGATATTCCAGAAAATGATAGCTGAGCGCAGATACCCCAAGTGTCAGTGGAATGGAGAAAACATAGAGAAGTGCGCTATGCCATCCCTCAAGTCGCAATGGAAAGTGAAGCCAGTAGTCGAGCAAGTGAAAAACAAACGCGATGCAGATGAGATGGTACATGTAAATACCATACGATATTTTTCCGAGGTAGTTGAGGACAGGCCCTTGAAGGCGATAAACACATGCCGGGTTGGTTGCTACGTTAAGTATGATTACCAAAAACGGGATGCTGAATAAAAGATAAAGAGCAGAATACAGTTTCACCGGCGTGAGAAGAACGATGGCGGGAATTGCGGCTAATGCCAGCCATTGGGATGACTGGTGATAGAGCAAGCGAAGAATTTGCTGTCGCCCGTAGAATACCCAGCCTGCACCAATACCACCAATAGCCATAGCTTCAAACTTGAGTGATCCAACAAATCGTTTAAAGGTTTCTACGGGAGAAAAGATCATGAGATCCGGATCGGGTGGAGGCCCCGGAAACAAAACGCGGATTACAATCAGCGATACAATCTTGAACGCCAGAACGCCAATCAGAAAAGTCCAAAGTGTACGCATTGGTTTTTTACTGAACTTGAGCAGTAAGGGCCATAGCAAGTAAAACTGTTCTTCCACCCCGATACTCCACAAATGACCGAGATTGGGGACGGCTTCCATTACGACTGCAAAACTTAAATTCGGAAGAAGGAACAGGTAGGAAACAAGATTGAGCCAATAGTGTTTGAAGAACTCATCCTCTTGTGATATGACTTCGAAAAGCGGTATATGGTGCAAAACGAAGAATCCGAGTATCAACAGAAAATAGTAGAGCGGCCAAATACGCAGTATGCGGCGCATGTAGAACTTCTTGACTTCGACTGTATTGCTTACTCTTTTTTCCTCGAGCAGCAGGTAGGTAATAAGGAATCCGCTCAATACAAAAAAGAAGATAACTCCGATATAACCACCAAATGTGACAAATGGACTAATCCAATGAATGGGCTGTGGCGGGCCTTCCCTCAAAATGGAGCTAAGCGCATTTCCTTGAATCCAGGTGTCTATTTTCAACCAAAAACGGTCGCCATGCAGCATTACTTTCTTGGTGAACTCCACGTGCGTAATCATAACTGCCATAGCAGCAAAAAATCGCAGTGCATTGAGTCCCGGAAAGTAGGTTTTGGTCATAGTCTGCGCGAATTTAATGGCCAAGGCAGAACTTCCCAATTGATTCTGCTGTTTGTCGAGCTATGTTATCCCACGTAAAAAGTCGAATACGTTCCAGTGATGCTTTTTGTTTTTCATGAATTTCTTCCGGTTTCGACTGAATAACCTGCAAGAGCATCCGTGCTAAGGTGTCAACGTTTCCCGGTTCAATTAACCAACCATTTCGTTGGTCTACAACCGACTCAATGGCTCCCACGGGTGTCGCTAAAATGGCAAGACCTCTGGCCATGCCTTCCATGATTACATTGGGCATTCCCTCAGAATGTGAAGGTGTGACCAGTACTTGGCATTGATCCAGTATTTCTTGAATTCGTTTCGTTTCGCGCAGTGCTCCATAGTATGTGACGTGGGCAAGTTTCAATTGTGAGCTGCCGGGAATCGGACCTATGAAATGAAAATGAAATTGATCAGCAGGCAGCATACTTATGGCCTTATGAAGCTCTTCAATGCCTTTCCTTCTTTCATGACGGCCCACGAAACAGAAATTTAGTTTGCCGGAGGTTCTTGCTGGCGTAATACCGGAAATCCATGCGGGATCAATACCCGTCGGGATTTCCATGATTTTATGGCGGCTTACACCAAGCGACTCGATGAGCGCTGTGATTTTTCCACCATAAGAAAAAACGACATCTGCATGCAGGTTGTTCCATTTTACCGGCCCTGAAAGCATGCTGTTTTCGAGACGCATGCGAAAGCCTACCGGCGGCTGAAACATTTCGTATCCGTGAAATTTTATACCTACCGGCGGCATTTTCACTCCGCGTTTTTTTTGTTCCAGAAAATACCAGGCTGTAAATCCTTTAGCATAGATGAAGTCGAACTCTTCCAAACGCGATTCAATGCGTTTATAGACCATGCGTGAATAGATGTATGATTCTTTCAAATAATGGCCGGGGTACCACGAAGGCGCCGGAAATCGAAGACAAATCGACTCCAGATTTTTCATGGCTTCTGCACCAAAGAGATTGTTTATTTCCTCTCGTTCCGGTAATTTATTTTTACCTGTAACACAATGAAAAAGGGTGATGCGATGACCTTGCACGGCTAATTGAAGAGCCAGGTTGTAGCTGTGTTTCTGCATCCCGCCAATAACGAAAGGTGTAATGCCGTCTGTTATAATTAGGATTTTCATTGACATGCATCCAGTATTTGTTGAGCTACTCGGTTCCAGGTGTGTTCGCGCATTACCTTTTCATGAAACGTCATGGCCATGCTATTGCGTTGCTCCGGATGATCGATCATAAAGCGCATGCTCTGTGTAAGTTCTGCTTGGCTCGCCTCAATAAGGAGACCATCAATTTCATGTTGCATAACATCGAGCACTGGCACAACGCGAGGGGCAATGATGGCTTTTTTCATTGCACCATATTCGAAAATTTTTACGGGAGACCCATACCAATTGCTCCGAGCCATTATGGTTATGTCCATTATTTTCAGATAGTCATATACTTGGTTGTGCACTACGTTTCCGGTAAAGTGAATTTTGTTGCCAAGTTTTAGTTCCGAAACTCGTCTCTTCAAGTCGGGCAGAATTTCGCCATCACCAACTATGAGCATACGGAGGTTGTCATTTTCTTTCTCAAGGGTTGAAAAAGACTCAATCATTATATCCACGCCGTGATAAGGGAATATCGACCCTACGAATCCGAAAACTGTATGAGTGTTTTTCAGATCGAATCGACTCCGTATGTCTTTTTCAAGAATGGGATTTGATTGGATGTGCGAAGGGTTGACTGCATTGGCTAAAACTACGATTTTTGAAGGGTCAACGTTTGTCTTACGAATCAGGTAGTTTTTCATAGCGCTCGAAACAACAATGGTTCGAAACGCATTCGTAACCTGCGCCTTTTCGTGTCTATTGCCCAGAAACTGTATCAGACTTTTGCCTTGCATTTGCACTTTTTCTTCCGGGTAAGGAGCATTCATCTCAACCACATACCGTATTCCCAGTTTTTTTGCGGCGCGCATACCGGCCCCCATACCATAACAACTGCGTTCATAGATGAAGTCTGGTTTTTCAGCTTCAATGACTTCGGTTAAACGCGCCTCTATCTGGCGGTCAAGCCGCACCATTTGTATATCGCGCAGTGTTTCCCAAATGACGGAGGGAATCAATTTCTTCCAGGGTCTTTTCTTAAAGTCAATCTTCTTCGTAGTGGAGTCTAATTTTTCCCCACCTGCAATAAATCGTATAACTCGATGTCCCTGTGCTTCGAACCCGGCAATTACTTCGCGTATGTGGGTTCCCGGTCCGCTGGGGGCGGCCAGATTAATGTGTGGGTGCGGACTGAAATAGAGAATTTTCATGACAATAGCTCTATTACTTCATTAGCTCGACTGTCGGCTGTATGGGCGTGAATAGGAAATGTTTTATTAAAAGTGTTTTGATAAAAATCGCCATTGAAAAAGGAGACGGGTGTATCGAGCGAGTGAAGAGCATCAACACCGAGTTGATTGGATTCGACAAACGATGTTACTTCCCCTTTCGGAGCAACAATCAACAATGGTTTTCGGAGCGGCAGGTATTCAAAAAACTTAGTAGTGCGTTCGTTTTTTTTGTTTTCAGGTAGAACAATCAGCAGTGCGTCAGCACTTGCCATAACGCGAAAGATTTCCTTTCCGATAGGGGCATGAATGAAAACATCTTTCATGTTTACAATGCTCGCGGGCATTTTTGCATGCGTATAAATGTCGAATCGAATGTGTGTCTGATTCGTTCGTTTTTGTATTACTGACTCGGCAAAGGTTTGGAATTGTTTCCATTGTGCTTCACTTCCAATGTAAACATCGCCTGCGTATACCACTCGAAATATGTCTGTCTGTTTTTCAGACACCACGGGGTTATCAAAATCGTCGGCATCAAAGAAATGAGCTAACGTAACGAACCTAGGTTGTTTTGAACATCGCTCACGGCTCCATGTTTCGAGTTCTTTCGAAAGATATTGATAGGGAGTAGTAACGAGATCGGCTTGTTCGAAGACGAATTTTTGCTTTCGGATTTCTGCGTTCATCCGAGCACTTTTAAGCGCAGCCATGCCGTAGTTTTTCGCCGTTAGCCAAGGGTCCCGAAAGTCGACCAATAATTTAACGTGCGGAAACTCCGCCTTGAGTTGTGCGGCATACACTAGCAAATTCCACGGCGCCCCGGTGGCAACAATGGCATCGATATTCTCTTTGCGAAGAATATTCCGGCAAATTGGCAACATCGTTTTTTGCCAGCCAATGGATTGGTCATAGATGGTCCCTTTCTCACGCCATTGCATCATATGCTTTTGCGCGTGAAATTTGATTTTACCTATCCAACCTTCTTTCGGATGAGAGAGGGATTGGGGGTATTTTCTGGCAGCACTGTAAATCTGAATATTTGGATGAGATACATCCTGTTGCCACGTAGAAGGTGAACTCGATGGTGGAAGTTCTGCTTTCACAACATGGATGCGATGACCCTTTTGAGCGAGGTATTTTGCAAGCTTTGCCCATCGCCTGCCGCCAATGCCCGGGTTTGGCGGAAAGTCATAATTGATGAGCAGAATATTCATATCTGTTTTAAGGTTCAGGGTATGATTCCATGCGGTAGTTGGTCAGTCCTGTCTCGGCAAAGAAAGTATCTGCATCTATATTTCCAAAACGGCTGAGCATCAATTCAAGTTCGTCTTGTGTTTTGAAACAAATTGCATTCAACGAACTTTGGTTCATCGGAAACTCGAAAATGAACATATTGCCAATAAGTGTTTTATAGCCACTGTAAAGGCGTTCATATAAGATTGTGCTAAATGCGGCAATTGCAATTTCTGCTTTGGCGAAATGCTGAGAAGTGCCTCCTGATTGGGTGAATACTTCAAATTTTTCGTGACCAATACAACGTCGATAATGCGCCATCATTTGTTCCCGGAACTCAGGTTTTAATTCTCGCGGATGCGGAAATATTCGAAGTTTTAGCTCGGGGTTTTTCTGAGCCAAATTGCCTAGCATACCGAGGATAGCTTCTTCTGCATCGCCAATTCTGCCGCCGTAATCAGATTGTTTCTCTGCTTTGCGAATCCACTCGCCATGACTATAAAATCCGATCGTATTATTCTCGTCCCACTTCTGATTGTTTTTGTATTTCGAGAAATACATGTGTGCTTTTTCCGGCGGCCAGATGTGGTATTGACCGAAACGAATCGTGGAATTGAATTTTCGGATTTCTTCAAGATGATACGGAGTGCTGAGCGCAATGAAATCGGCTAGCAATATTTTGTGATGGGTTGCCAATGGCCCCGATGATGGTATTTTGAACACTCCGATGTGATTCTCTCGAAAAAGCAAATACATGAAATTGCTGTCTACTTCATAGGGTAGAAAATCATATACCATGTGAATGCGGTTTCGCTTCGCAAATTGAAGCGTCAAGGCGATTTCAGGTATTTCCGCTATTGATAAGGCAAGCGCACTTCTATATTGACTTACAACGCAGCGCAAGGCTTGGCTCATGGCAAATGGAAGCCAAACTAAAATGGGAAGCCATTTCCCATAATCACCCAGCGACATGTGGTCACGATCGAGGTAAGTATGGATGCTTGTTTTGCCCGACCGGGAAATATATTGAATGATGTCGGTCGAATTTTTTGTGCTGCTTATAACGATAGCGGAAGATTGCTCGTCAAGAGCCGTTTTTCCTTCATTGTTGGCAAGCAGGCGCCTGAAAGTGCGCACCAACATTCGGAAGCCTATAAACCTGTCTCTCTTATCGGAGTCGAGCAAGCGATAAGAAGGATATTCGAATAGGCAAACCGAAGCCAGGTATTCGTGAGAGGTTTTCTCGTTTCCGGTCCAAGCCTTCTCTACTTCATGGTATTTACGAATGACGCTTCTCAGCTCATTTGTCATAGCCTAATACTTTCCGAATACGTTCAAATTCGAATGCCGTGTTTTTAATCTCCATGAGGTCGTTCATATCCATACTACCCAAGTGTGCTTTTTCTGTTTCGTATTGAAACGACTTGCGCAAAGTGAAGTGTTTTTCCAGGTATTTCGCACCATGAGCAGCAGCGAATAGAGCACCGGCATTGCCCAGGGTATGGTCGCTTATGCCGTGAAATATGGAGTTGCCGAAATCAGGCATTGAAAATTCGTCGACACGCGTTGGGTATTTCACAACGCAATAAAGATAAATAGCATGGTCGTGCTTTTCTATTTCATCAGGATTCGAGTCGGATGGAATACTCACGAACGTAGGCTTTTTATGGCTCATGATAGCGGCGGTGAGTTCCGGAAATTCCTTATGCATTCGCGCCGCTACTTTTAAGTAGGGCAGGTCTAATTCCAAACACCAGTCGAGCCTGTCCATGGTAAATGGTGTGGCGAAGAGCGGAATGCCAATCGTGTTGGCATAGTCATGCAGTCGTTTCAGGCCATCCTTACTTAATTCAAGGTACGCACGTTCAGCACCGAACTGTGTGGCTGTGTAGAGTTGGACCTTGATGGCATCAGCACCGGCAAGTTTGCTTTGAAGAATCATTTGTTCGGCAACTGCCAGGCTACCGCCGTGTTGAGGGAAAATTTCAGAGATAACAAACATAAATGGACAGGTTTGATTGAGGTTGGCCAAAAGTAAGTGATTTGCCCCCAAACAAGCGAATGTGTAATTCCTTTATCACTTGCTTGTTCAAGCGTGTATCTTTACGGGCGCAATCATAACCTTATTACTATGTCAACTGACATCAAGATAAAGACCCTCGCTTCGGAGAAGGAGCTTACCGGAAGAGCCAAGGCAGCTGCGGCCATGCGCCATTGTCCTATACCGGACAATGAAATACTTGCCAATGCCGGTCTTTTTCTCAAGCGCCAGGAATTAACCAAGCATTTGTTCTTCGCTGATTTGTACCAAAAGCATATACTGCCGGTGCATGGGGTGATGATGGAATTTGGTGTAAGATGGGGACAGAATTTGGTTACGCTAAGCAATTTGCGTGGATTGTTGGAGCCATTTAACCACAATCGCAAATTAGTCGGCTTCGATACATTCGAGGGTTTTCCGGTTTTGTCAGGCAAAGACGGAGAGCATGAAATTATTGCCAGCGGTTCCTTATCTGTCACAAAAGGATACGAGAATTACTTGCAGGAATTACTGGATTTTCACGAGGGTGAAAGCCCGTTAAGTCACATCAAAAAGACTTCGCTTCGAAAGGGGAATGCTATAGTTGAATTGGAGAAGTACCTTCAAGAACATCCTGAAACTATTATCGCATTTGCATGGTTTGACATGACACTTTACGAGCCAACCTATAAATGTTTGCAGCTAATAAAGCCGTACATCACGAAGGGGACGGTTATTGGGTTCGATGAGCTGAACGATAAGGAGTTTCCGGGCGAAACAGTTGCCGTGCGCGAAGCACTCGGCTTGAATAATGTGCGTATTGAGCGCAATAAGTACAGTGGAGCTCAGTCATACGTTGTCATCGAATAATCAGAGCTATGCATCCTCATCAGGAAACCATAGACACGTGTAATTTCTGCGGATCAAAATCACATCGGGTGATGCATCATTTCGAGAAGGATTTCTATCCGCATACTGCCTATGTTACTTTTCCTTGGGATGGAAACCTTAGCGCTGAGCTGACCATTGTTGAATGTTCGAGTTGCGGCTTGGTTTTTCAGAATCCACGATTCAAGGCAGAGCACCTCGGTGAGGTTTACACAGTGATGGATGCAAAGCCAATCGATTTGAAAAGCGCCGTCTCACAGCACAAATTCAAGCCGCTCATCGATCTTATTCATAAAAATGCACCCTTTGCCACAGGCCATTCTCCTGTGAGTTTGGATATTGGAACGAGATATGGCCTTCTGCCAGAAGTATTGAGAAGGGAAGGTTTCAATGCGTTTGGAATTGAGTTTAACGCTTCGTGTGTTGAAGCTGCGCGAGTGAGCGGTTTTCAGAATGTTTTCCAAGGCACCATAGAAAGTGTTCCGCAATGGATGGAGCAACAGCGGCTGAAAAGGCTGGAGTTGATTACCATGACCGACGTGATTGAACATTTGCTCGATCCAATGGCGGACCTTCAATTGCTATCAAAATACCAGGAGAGTGGCGATCACATGGTCATACAGACCATTGATGTTTCTTCGTGGGGCCATCGTTTGTTTGGTAAGTGGTGGTATCATTTTCACGCACAGCACACCTATTATTTTGACATCCCCATGCTACGCAAGTATTATGACAGCGTGGGCTATGATGTGGTCGATGTTCTGAAGGTGAAGGGCTTGAACAATTTGACCTTATTGCCGTCGGTGATGAAAGCCTTCTCGCGCCATAAATCAAATAGACAGGAAGCTCTTCGCGGGAAATTGCGGGAACCGAAAATTTGGTATGCTTCAGATAAGCCGACCTTGTTTGATATTATCACGATAGTCGCAAGAAAGCGCTAACCTTCCAGTTTACGGAGGTCATCTTCCGTATGAACATCGATATTGGGAGCAATTACAAATCCGCAATGAGCGCTTAGAAATTCATTGAAAAGAGCATGATAACGAACTAGGCGAAATGCAGCGTTTTGTACGCCATTGTTATCGGTACTCATCACTTCCCACAAATTGTGTTTAGTCATTAATTCGAAGGCTTCCCTCAATTGTGTACTTGTAATTTGAGGAGAATTAGCCTGTGCCACTATCACAACGTCATCGCGGTCGAGCACGCCCACTTCAGGAGCATTGGCCGCCTGTCTTATTGCGATAATCTTGGGAGTTAAGTCATCCGCTAAATTGGCCGGACGGAGCAAGCCCTTTGCTCCAAGTGCTTCCGCTGTGGCAAGAATTTCATCGTCATCGCTACTCACGAAAATACCATCAATGAATGTGCATTCCTTGCATGCGTCAATTGTATAGCCGATGAGAGGTTTACCCTTAAATGGGTAAATGTTTTTCTTCGGCAGCCTCTTAGATCCGCCGCGGGCAGGAATGATGACAATAGTTCTCATAAATGATTGAGAAGATCATTAGTTATAATTTCTGCTCCGTTCGATGCAATTTCGTGATCGTTCATCATCGCTTGAATCATCTTATATTCATGTTGTAAAAACGAGGGTAGATAAGAACCCAACCCAGTTTCAAATGTTGGCATCGAGATAAACGATCCAAGGTGTTGTTTTTTCAAAAGCAGGATGTTCTCATTCATTTCAGGATTCATGGCTTCACCTATCAGCAACATAGGGGTGCGCAAACCGATGCATTCTGATATGGTGTTGAAACCCGCACGACCAATAACCAAATCCATATTAGCTACATAATCAACCATAAGCGCGTCATGTGGTATATGGCGCACATTGGCTTGGTCCGATTCGAATTTCGATGAAACGAAGAAAAGGAATTCGTTCAGGGAAGCAACGCTTCGAAGTGCTTTTTTGATCGACTCGCTCAGAACTCCTGCACCACTATCCATAATGAGCACCTTGAACTTACCCTCTTCATCCACTTCTTTATGATCTATTTTGCTGTGCAAGATGAGTGGAACCTCCATCGCTTTCCCTTTGTAGTGATGGATGATTTCTTCAGGTGTGAATGGCGGGAAATAGAGTCGAGTAGCTTGATCAGCCATGGACATAAAGTGGCGAATGACGTCGGTATGAACAGGAGGTGGATAGAGTTTTGAAAAAAACCAGTCCCAGGTGAAATGCGCAACACCAAACGTTTTTACTCCCATTCGCCGGCCAATGGGAAAGGCTTCATAAACGAAATCGCTTAGTATAGCATCATAGGAAAAGTCGGCACATTCCGATTCTATAAACCGGGTAGACTGATCGATATAGTTTTCATACCGCTGAGAAATCTTGGCTAAATCCGGCGAACCATTGGTTTGCTTATCCCATTGTATGTTATTGAACCTCTTTATGAGGTTAGCGCCCGGGATATAATTGCCGGCCGCTTCAATATGAGCTTGTGTTTGAAGGGTGAGCTGAAGAGGTTGCATTTTTTCGCGCAGCACCTCCACGATTGCGCGTTGACGCACAATGTGTCCAAAACCCTCGTCGGATAGATAAACTTTAAAATGCATAAGCGACTGCGTAGTGCTACAAATGTAAGTGCTTATCGGTCGGCAATACTTATGTGGGGCTCAGCTGGTGACTTCGCAATAGATTCCACCTTTCAAATGGGCAATGTGGAGATCAGGCCTTTTTTGAGCAAGCAGTCTCGCAACAGCGTATGATTGAATGCCGTGGTTACAATAAAGAAGCACCGATGATCCTTGATCTGGTTCGCTTAACCATTCATATATATTGCCTGCAGGTCGGCAAATGCCTCCCAAGTTGTTTTCTTCATGTTCGAACGCCTCCCGAACATCAATGATTTGATGTGATGCGTTTTTGAGGATGAACGCCCTTGCCTCTGTCAAGTCGACGGCAAGCAGACTGTTGTCGTATGATTTTTTTGATTGAGGTTCAATTTGAACCGAGAACGTTTCAAGGCCATTGGCATCGAATCGAATCAGTCGGCCATCTGCGTGTGTAATGCCGGTGGTTATGTGTTGAATTATGCATGTTGCCATCATACTTCCAATTATACCGGCAACCGGCCCAAGCACGCCCTCTTCTTCGCATGAACCTACAAGCGGAGATGTGGGTGGGGTTGGATATGCATCGCTGTATCGCGTGCCAGCTTTTGCATGAAAAAGAGAAATGTGGCCCTCTGTTCGATGAACAGCCCCGAACATGACCGGTATATGGAGCTCGGCTGCTCTATCATCGATGGCATAGCGCGCGGTGGTATTGTCGGTACAGTCTGCAATCAATGTAATTCCGGCAGGGAGTTCAGAGGACGGATTCTCTTCAAAACGGTTAAGAATAAACTCAACAGTAACGAAGGGGTATTGTTTCCTGAGTTGGACCGCCGCAGCCTCAGCCTTGAACTTTCCGCAGTCTTCAACTCCGAAAAGAAATTGACGATGGATATTGTGAATCTCAACGCGGTCGAAATCCATCAAAGTCAGTTTGCCAATGCCGGCAGCAGCCAAATAGCAGGCAACCGGATTACCAAGGCCACCCAATCCTATAACAAGCACATGAGCATCTTTCAGAAATTGCTGCTGTTCTTCCCCAAATCCGGGCAAGCGCAAGTGTCTGCTGAACTGATTCTTGTCTGTTTCGTCAACCATCAAGCTTTCTAACGATTATTCGAAGGGCAAAGTAACTCGAATACCACACAAAGCATGAGATAACCGGTTTTTGAAGGCGTGGCGCTCGAAATTACTAGATATAAAAGACTGTAAGCCAAAGTTCTATCGGGTAAAATGCAATGGGGATAAAAAAAACTTGGCAATCCCTCAAAAAAACATACTTTTGCCCCGTTTTAAACCATTTAATACCTACATAAAATGTCAGACGTAGCAAAGAAAGTGACCGCCATTATCGTTGACAAACTTGGCGTTGAAGAAGCAGAAGTTACCCGCGAGGCGAGCTTCACCAACGATTTGGGTGCGGACTCTTTGGATACCGTGGAACTCATCATGGAATTCGAAAAGGAATTCAACATTGCCATTCCGGACGATCAGGCCGAAAAAATCGCCACCGTTGGTCAGGCAATCGACTATATCGAAGGCAACGCGAAGTAATTCACGTTTTAAATACTATTAAGTTATGCAGCTCAAGAGGGTAGTTATTACGGGTCTTGGAGCGCTGACGCCACTGGGCAATAATCTTCAGGATTATTGGAGCGGTCTTGTCAATGGGGTAAGCGGGGCAAACCTGATTACCCGTTTTGACGCGTCTAAATTCAAGACTCAATTCGCTTGTGAACTGAAAAACTTTAACGTCGAGGATCACATCGACCGCAAAGAAGCTCGACGAATGGATCCCTATACGCACTATGCATTGGTAGTTGCGAAAGAAGCGATCCAGGACGCGGGTATGGATCTTGAAAAAATCAACAAGGACCGTGTGGGTGTTATCTGGGGTTCCGGAATTGGCGGGCTTCTCACTTTCCAAGAGGAATGTGTAGCCTACGCGAAAGGTGATGGAACTCCACGATTCAATCCTTTCTTTATACCGAAAATGATTGCAGATATTGCTTCTGGCCATATCTCCATCAATTACGGATTTCGCGGACCTAACTACACCACAACTTCGGCCTGCGCATCTTCGAACAATGCGATGATCGATGCCTTCAATTACATCCGACTGGGTAAGTCGGATATCATCGTCACGGGTGGATCAGAAGCTGCCGTTACGGAAGCAGGAGTTGGTGGGTTCAACGCCTGCAAGGCTCTTTCCGAGAACAACGAGAGCTATAAGACTGCATCACGCCCATTCGACGTTACACGCGATGGTTTTGTGCTTGGTGAAGGCGCAGGTTGTTTGATTCTGGAAGAATATGAGCACGCCAAAGCACGCGGAGCGAAAATATATTGTGAAGTCATGGGCGGTGGCTTGAGCGCAGATGCCTATCACATTACCGCACCTCACCCCGAGGGTATTGGAGCCAAGCTTGTTATGGGGCACGCATTGGAAGATGCGGGCATGACGGCAGAAGATATTGATTATATCAATGTTCACGGTACATCTACGCCTCTGGGCGATGTTCAAGAAGCACGAGCTATTCAGAGCGTGTTTGGCGAACATGCATACAAGGTGAATATTTCAAGCACCAAATCCATGACAGGCCACTTGTTGGGTGCCGCCGGAGCTATCGAAGCGATTGCAACCATTATGGCAATCAAGCATGGCATCGTGCCACCCACAATCAACTTCGCCAATCCGGACCCGGAGCTCGACGCAAATCTGAATTTTACATTCAATAAGGCGCAGCACCGCACGGTGAATGCAGCGATGAGCAACACATTCGGATTCGGAGGTCACAATACTTCTGCTATTTTCAGAAAGTTGGAATGAGTTGGTTAAGCTCGCTTTTTAAGCGTAAAAAAGTTAACACCGAAATACAGGCCTTCGTAAAGAAGGCCTTTGGTTTTTCTCCTTCTGATACTGCAATCTACGAGCAAGCTCTTCGCCATAGTTCGGCGGCAACGAAAATTCGTCCCGGTCTTAAGAACAGCAATGAACGGCTTGAATTTCTTGGCGATGCAATCATTGACTCTGTGGTAGCGCACTATTTGTACACCAAGTATCCTATGCTTCCGGAGGGTGAGCTTACGAAAATGAAAAGCAAAGTGGTGCGTCGTGAAAACCTGAACATGATTGGTTACACATTACGCATTCATGAGTTGCTTCATCTCAACCTTGGTAAGCAAGACATGCATGATTCAATTGTCGGGAATGCTGTTGAGGCAATTGTAGGTGCCTTGTATTTGGATAGAGGCTTCAATGCCACTCGAGACATCGTCTTGAGATTATTGAAGCAGCATGGCTTGGATACTCGGGTTCATGATGATGTTGATTATAAAAGCAAGCTGCACGAATGGTGTCAGAAGAATAAGAGAACTTTGCAGTTCAAGGTAATTGCTCATCGAAATGAGGGTGGTGCCAGTTACTATAAAATTGCTCTACTCATAGACGACCAGGAATATGGTGTTGGCGATGGGGGAGCGAAAAAATCAGCAGAGCAAAAGGCGGCCAAAAAAGCCTGCGAAAAAATCTTCGATTCTAAATAAGCGAATCTCTATTGCGCTTTTTTATTCCGCACGTACATTCGGGACAAAATTCAGATAGTCTATGTATACCCGATTTCAACAGCATCTCGCAGCCGAACTGAAAGGCATTGAAGAAGCAGGACTTTACAAACGCGAACGTATTATTACAACTCCGCAAGGTGCCGTTATCAAGACGGCGGATGGTAATGAAGTCTTGAATTTTTGCGCGAACAATTACTTGGGTCTTTCTTCACACCCATTAGTTCTAGAGGCTTCCAAGCGCGCCATCGATACGCATGGATTCGGAATGAGCAGCGTTCGTTTCATTTGCGGTACACAAGACATTCACAAAGAGCTCGAACATAAAATTGCGGAGTTTCTTCATACGGAGGATACCATTCTGTATGCAGCAGCATTCGATGCGAACGGCGGAGTATTTGAGCCTCTCCTGAACGAACAGGATGCGATTATCAGCGACTCCCTCAATCACGCTTCGATTATTGATGGTGTGAGACTTTGCAAAGCAATGCGCTATCGTTACAACAACAACGATATGGCCGACTTGGAGAAGCAGTTACAAGACGCTACAGCAGCGGGCGCGCGCTTCAAGTTGATTGTGACCGATGGTGTTTTCTCAATGGATGGCTACGTTGCTCAACTGGATAATATCTGTGATTTGGCGGATAAGTATGATGCCATGGTTATGGTCGATGAGTGCCATGCAACCGGATTCATAGGTAAAACGGGGCGTGGAACCATTGAATTGAAAAACGTACTCGGACGTGTAGACATTATTACGGGCACGCTGGGTAAAGCGCTAGGTGGCGCAATGGGTGGTTTTACTACCGGAAGAAAGGAGATTATTGAACTTTTGCGCCAACGATCACGCCCATATCTTTTCTCAAATTCACTTGCTCCGAGTATTGTAGGTGCAAGCATCGCAGTATTTGATTTATTGAGCAGCACCACAGAGTTGCGCGATAAATTGGAAAACAACATTCATCGTTTCAAGGCAGGAATTAAGGCCGCCGGTTTCGATATAAAAGACGGCGATTCTGCAATTGTACCTGTGATGCTTTATGATGCGAAACTCTCGCAAGTTTTTGCGGATAAACTTTTGCAAGAAGGCATCTATGTTATCGGGTTTTTCTTCCCGGTTGTACCCAAGGAGCAAGCTCGTATTCGCGTTCAACTTTCTGCAGCGCATGAGCCGGAGCATATTGACAAGGCTGTTGCCGCATTCACGAAGGTTGGTAAGGAGCTCGGTGTAATTTAATCGACGCTCATGTCACAATTGCTTGCACCCGCTGAAGAAACGGCGGTCATTCGAATTGTGGGTCAGGGATTAGCAGGAAGCACCCTGGCTCTGCGGCTGCACGACTTGGGTTATCGAGTGAGGGTATATGATAATGGTTACCGCACATCGTCGAGTCGGGTGGCTGCGGGAATGTGGAATCCGCTCTCTTTCGTCAATCTAAAACGCAGCTGGCTTGTTCATGAACTTTTGCCTGCACTAGGAAGCACGTATACTCGTTTCGAGCAGAAATTGAATTGTTCGTTTTATCATCCAACGGCGATGTTGCGCATATTTCCCGACGCAGGAGCTGCCAATCTATGGGAAGAAAGAGCTGCTCACCCGGAAGTCTCATTGTACATGGAATCAAATATACCGGCTGATGCGGATGAGCATTTTAATCAACCCTTTGGCAGTGGTGTGGTAAAAGAAGCCGGTTGGCTTGATTTACCCACCTTTATCGATGCTGCGCGGCACTTTTTCATTTCGTTAAATGCTTTTGAGGAACGCGATGCATCTGTAGCAGATATGCTGGAGTGGCTCGCGAATGGCGATTTTGTCATTCAATGTACCGGATGGAAACCGATGACAGATAGTCTTTGGAATGATCTACCAATTCATACCAATAAGGGCCAAGTACTTACCCTGAACGTAGATGGGCTCACAGAGGCATACATGTCTAATTTCGGTAAGTTCATGATTCCGCTTGGGAATGGGTTATTTCGATCGGGCTCCACATACGAGCATGGTGTTTTGGATATGCTCCCTTCCGATGCATCAAACGAAATTTTGCAAGATGTCGGAAAGGCTATTAAGCATCCTTTTTCGGTTGCCGATCACAAAGTTGGATTTCGACCCACCACTATCGATCGCCAACCGGTTGTAGGCTTGCACGACGAACATCCTCGTTTGGGAGTATTGAATGGCTTTGGCTCACGAGGCGTGATGTTAGTGCCCTTTTTTGTAGAGCATCTGTTGAATCATATGATGCACGGTACTCCTATCATGAAGGAAGTTCGTTGGAAGCGATTCGAAGAGAGAAGGATTAGACACTCCTAGTGTTTATTTGCCCTGCTGCCCTGTGGGAGCAGCACCTTTCATGTTTGCTACATCGCGATCGAAGAAGTAGAGAGCACCTTTATCATTGCCAATCAGGTTCAGTTGATCGATGATGTGATGGGCCAATGTTTCCTCTTCTATTTGCTCACTTACATACCACTGCATGAAGTTATGCGTTGTGTAGTCTTTTTCTTTCAGGCATACATCTACTACGTTATTGATGGCTGCAGTTACATTATGCTCGTGAGAAAGAAGTAAGTCGAAAATGTTCTTTAGGTTTTTGAAGTCTTTTCCGGGCTCACTTACACTCGGAATAATTGCCTTACCGCCGCGATCATTTACGAATTTTATCAATTTCAGCATGTGCATGCGTTCCTCATCGCTGTGGGCATACAAAAAAGTGCTGGCTCCCGGATACCCATTGATTTCAGCCCATGAGGCCATGGCAAGATAGGCGTGTGAACTATCGGCCTCTACTTTGATTTGATCGTTGAGCGCCTTTTCTACTTTTTTGTTGAGCATAATGATTAGTTTTTTACCATAACAAATGTATACACGATTAGTTTACAGTGAATACATGATCTTTTTCCATTCGAATCATTAACAACCGCACGTTCATTATCAGAATCTGACTGTTTATGCAGGCGGTCGGCGCAAGTTTAGATTTGGAGGTTGATGGTTTTTAACTCCGTAAAATATAGATTATCACTCCTTTTGTGGGCTTTGTTACTATTGTCGGCCTCCGGCTCGTTAGCGCAGTCAATTCCCGATGATAATACGGTGGCGATTATCAGGGCCAATTATCTCTATCAATTTTCTAATTACAACGATTGGCCGGCAGAGAATAAGAAGGGGCCATTTGTAGTAGGTGTAATTGGTAATAGCGACGTCTTCGATATCATGGTGGCCAAGTATGCTTCGAAGCCAATAGGTAGCCAGTTGCTGACAGTAATAGGTGCCGGCGAAGTGCTTACCAGTCCTCATGTGCACGTATTGTTTGTCGACAGATCGAAGAAGTCGGAATTGGCAAAATACACCAAAGAGTTTAGAGGTGTTAGCACCTTGATTGTGACCAACTGGGAAGGGGCGCTTGCCCAAGGTGCGCATATAAACTTCCTTTCTATAGACGGTTCTATCCGATTTGAAATGAGTAAGACTGCAATGATAGAATCAGCCATTACACCTGGAATGAAAATACTGCAATGGGCAATACAATGAAGATACTTAAACACACGGTTTTACTGCTCTTGGTAATGGTTGTGCATCTGGGTTGGTCACAGCAACTTCCACTTGCCAACGAGGCTGCACGCTTGTGTCAGCAAAAGCAACTGGATGCTGCCCTGGAAAAAAGCAACCAGTCTCTGATGGACTCCAATGAATCGGCTGATGCCTATGCGTGGTATGTGAACGGATATGTCCTGAAGGAAATCTACAAGGAACGAGAGTATGGATTGCGAAACAGTAGCACCCGAGAGGAGGCCATGAATTCATTTGCGATTTGTATGGAGCAAAAAAATGCCCACCAGCATTTATCCATGACGCGCCTTGCTTTGAAATACCTGGCATCTACTTACTACAATGATGCGCTACAGGCAGCACAGTCCATTTCTGAGAATGGAGAGAATGAAGCAGATGATTTGTTTGAATTATTTGTAAAGTGGATGCCAATTGCAGAACCGGGCATTTCCATGACGGGTTACACCAAGGAGTACACAAAGGCAATTGGACAGCGTTATTTCAGTCTATGGCAGCGTGACACTGATATTCCAACGTATCGTGAAAAGGCAATTGCTCAGTATGAAAAAATTCTCAAGCTTGATTCTTCAGATGTCGATGCCTACTACAATCTCTCTGTTATTCACTACAATCAGGCGGTTTTCATGTATCGAAAAATAAATCATGAAACAGACATGTTCGATATGATGACGATACAAGAAACTGCTGCTAAACTGATTCGTGATAAGGCGCTTCCGCTCATGGATAAGGCGTACGGTTTGGCTCCTGAAAAGGGCGAGGTGGTACACGGAAAAATCATACTACACCGAGCCCTGGATCACGAAAAGGACGTCGAGTACTTCAAACAAGAGATTAGTCGATTAATCCGCGAAGGAAAAATAAAGGCAGAGGCCAACAAGTAGATGAGAGTTGCACGCCTTTTATGGTCCATATCAGCAAAAATTACATGGGGCTTCGGTATCTTCATGGTTGTCGTATCTGCTCTTGCATGGAATACGTATACAACCTTAAACGAAAGTCGTGCAATCAATGACCGCATAAATAGCGTATACGCACCTTCCGTAATGTTGTTGGAGGAGTTGGATTATCAGTTAGAAAGAGCTCATATGCTCATGAAGCATTGGGTGTACGTCCAGGAAATAAATGAAGACCAGGCAAGAATAGAAGCACGTACGTTATGCACGCAGATTATACCTCTCCAACTATCTCGCATTGACTCAGTGTCCCGAGGATGGTCAAGTGATCAGGTAACGCAGCTTAATGTCATGACCAGCAAAGTTCAGGAGGTCTTAAATGCATATGGAGATATACGCAAGCTTCTTCCTGATTTTAAAAGTCTCGATCCTTATTATACCCCCGTTCCGATTATAATGGAGGCTGAGAGTTATTTCAATGAGCCAAAAAGAATTCTGGATCCTCTTCAAAGTGGAAGAGCAATAATTTTACAATTGACAGAAGAGCATCGATTGGACATGGCAATCGAAATCGGCAAAATGAATTCTTCATTCGAAACACTGAATAGACTTTTTATTTGGGGAGTTCCATCTGTTATTCTTTTCGGCATATTCATGACCTTTATTACAACTCGCTCTATCCAGCGACCGGTGAATTCGTTAAGGCAGAAACTGAACAATCTTTCGAAGGGTATATACTCGCTCCACAACACTCGGATAAAAAACGATGAAATAGGCGACATGGCGAAAGCGGTTGATTTGCTGATACGAAATTTCGAACGTACGAAGGAGTTTTCGCTCAGTATTGGCGCGGGTAAATTTGATATGGCCTACGAGCCACTTTCTGAGCACGATGAACTGGGAGCATCGCTTCTGCAAATGCGCGATGACCTTGCATCCTATCGCAACGAAATGGAAGAAAAAGTATCGGCTCAAACACTTGAGATACGCGAACAGAAAGAAAGAGTTGAGCGTCAGAGTGAACGTGTAACAGAACTATACACTGATTTGCAAGCAAGTATTGACTATGCGCAACGTTTGCAAAGCACCATTTTGCCGAGTGAAGAAGCAATAAGCGAAGTATTTGCACAGCACTTCATCATGTACAGGCCAAAGGCTACCGTTAGTGGCGACTTCTACTGGTTTGCAAACAAAGGAAAGAAACTCATGTTTGCAGCAGCGGATTGTACGGGGCATGGCGTGCCGGGCGCATTTATGAGCTTGGTTGGTCATAACGCATTGAACCAGGCAACCAAAGTGTATAACAAACCATCGCAAGTTCTGAACACAGTTAATCGCCTGTCTGCACAAGCGTTGCGTGCAAATGAAAATCACTTGGTAAAGGACGGAATGGACATAGCGCTGTGCACAGTTGACCTTGAAGCCATGGAACTGGAATTCAGTGGTGCTCAGAATCCGCTATACATCGTCAGAGGAAGTGAGCTAATTGAACTCGAGGCCGATGGTTTCAGCATTGGCTCATATGTGAACGGGGAGCGAGAGTTTACCGCCAAGAAGTCGGAATTGAAATCAGGCGACTGCATCTATGCATTCAGTGACGGATATGCCGACCAGTTTGGCGGACCTGCCGGCAAGAAATTTATGCGCAAACAATTCCGTCAGCTGCTCCTCGAAATTAATTCTCTACCTATGAATGAGCAGCTGGCAGCGCTGCAGAAACGATTCGATGATTGGAGAGGTG
>Ga0315899_10000890_pt1 | contig 35212 bp, 26 predicted proteins | sample LakEriMetagenome_2_FD_203518 | JGI IMG/M metagenome (GOLD analysis project Ga0315899, IMG submission 203518) | Freshwater fungal communities from buoy surface, Lake Erie, Ohio, United States - Buoy 4 MA112 | ecosystem: Environmental > Aquatic > Freshwater > Lake | place: USA: Lake Erie, Ohio...
CTCTGTGTCTCTGTGCCTCTGTGTTTCAAAAAAACCCCTGATCCACATCGAATTTTTCAATCTAGGTTAACTAGGCAAACCCGATCGACTCTAGCGAGGATTCCGCCGATTTTTGTAAAGCTTACGGGCCCATAACAACCGATGCCGGAAGGGGGGAGTAGCGACCCACTCACCCGATCGAGTTGCTGTCACGAACCTCAGACCACCCGGGAGCTGACTGGAAATGCAAGCATACCTTTATGCAGTGGAGAGTGTGAGTTCAGAGAGACGCGACATCGGTTTGTCCGATGACAGCAACACCGCAGCGGATTGGCGATTCGAGCACCGTTGGAAGCCCAAGGGCACCGAGCCTTGGGCTGCCGTCAGCATCCTTCACGGATTCGGAGATCATGGCGGACGCTTCGAAGGTATGGGTACATACCTTGCTAGCCTTGGACTCGCCGTCAGTGCCATCGACTTGGTAGGCCATGGCAGATCCCCCGGTCGACGCGGTGTCATCGCTTCTTACGAACAGTTGCTTGGAGAAGTCGATGGAGCGTTGAGAGTCTCGCGCAACGAATGGCCGGGAATCCCCCATTTCCTATTTGGACAGAGCATGGGTGGGAACTTGGTCATCAACTGGATGTTGCGAGGTGGCCAGCAATCGGCATTGATCCAAGGGGCGATCATCGGCTCACCGATGCTCCGAACCCCTTGCGAACCGAAAGCGGAATTCATGCGGGCTGGTAGATGGCTCGCCCAGAAACTTCCGAACCTGCGAATCCATACCCCTATGTGCGTTGAGAAACTCAGTCAGGACCGCCGGGCCCAGGACGCTTATCGACGCGACCGACTTGTCCATCGCGCCATGTCCCTGCGACTCGCCACCAGCTTGATCGATAGCGGAAATTGGGCCATGGACAACGCACATTTGCTAGCTATCCCGACCCTATTGATGCACGGTACGCACGACGCACTGACATCCTGCGAAGCCTCCGAAGAGTTCACGCGACGGGCTGGACCAACCGCCGAATTCATCGGCTGGGAAGGCTGCCGGCACGATTTGCACGACGAACCGCAGCGCGAAGCGGTCTTTCGGGCCGTAGCATTTTGGGCCAAAAACCGCTGTATCCAAACCGAAACCATCGGTCATATCGGCCTGAGTCAGAGAAGTTTCTCAAGAAGTGCGGTCGGCCGAGCGTCGGATTGCCGGGTCTGTATTGAGGGAAACCCTCAAGCCTCCTATACTGCTGACTTTTAACCCCCCGCCGTTTTCAAACCGACGCGATTATGAAAAGCGAACGAAGTCAGCTTCAAGAGTCCGACCTATTGGCTGACAAGATCGAGCAAAAGTTTGCCCAGATCAAGCCATTCATTCCAGCACTCTTGGGTGTTATTGGAGTTACCGTACTGGGTTTGCTCGGCTACGGAATTTATTCCAGTCAGAAAGAAGCCCGCGCGGCGAGAGCTTGGTCGGACTTCTATTTCTCCGATACCTCACCGCAAGACCTCGAGGCTATCGCTAAGGATTACGCTGACACCAGCGCAGGGGTTTGGGCTCGAATCACAGCCGGCGATGCCAACATGGCAAAAGCCCTCGAGAAGTGGAATCTCGATCGCACACTTGCCGACCAGTACTTCAAACAAGCCGTCGACGAATACAAACCCGTTGCAGCTTCGACCGATGAACCGTTCGCCAAAAGCCGCGCTGTTTTCGGTACCGCTCAAGCCCTCGAAGGGCTTGGCGAACGAAAAGATGCTTTGATCGAGTACAAGAAAATCACCAGCATGACTGGTATCGCCGAGGATGTGGCCAGCGAAGCGAAACGTCGCGTTACATGGCTTGAAAGCCCAGAAGCCGAATCGTTCTATGCTTGGTATCGCGATCGTCGCAGCGTCCCTGCACCTACAACCAACCCATCGGGGTTGCCCGGCCTGCCAGGTTTTCCAAACATCGCGTTCCCACCCGCAGGCTCCAACCCAGCAGGCTCTCCTTCAACAACTCCTGCTCCCCAATCGAACCCAGCACCAGCATCAGAGCCAGCACCTGCCTCCGAACCAGCACCTGCACCGGCTGCTGAACCTGCACCTGCTGCTGAACCTGCACCGGCTACTGAGCCTGCACCGGCTGCCGAACCTGCACCGGCTACTGAGCCGGCTCCCGCAACCGAACCGCCAGCTAGCACCGAGCCGGCAACTGCTGCACCAGGAAACCAGTGAGTATCCTTCTACCACCCAAGCATCCTCAAGAGTGCCGTCGGACTTCCTTTCGCTGCATCCCAATGGCCACGTTCGTTGTGGTCGATGGTGCCAGCATGATTCTTGACAGGCACTCAATCAGAAAGCATGGGGTAGGGCAGCGATGAGCAAGCGTACTAGAGAAAATTTCTTCAGCGGTGAGCCTGAGGGTCGGGACGAATCGAGCGACGGTGCAGACGATGGGCTTCAGAGCAAACGGAGTCGAAAGCGAGGAGAAACCCCTCGCAGAGGGCCGTTGTTGCCACTCGACGATATCGTATTACCCGATGTGGAAGACACTGAATCGGCGGATCTCGATGCGGCAGACGCCGACGCTAGCCTGGATCCGAACTCATCGGCAGCGGTAAAGCCACCCGAGCCCAAGAGCTTCACATTTACGGTGGAAGAAGAACACGCCGATACGCGTATCGATCTGTATTTAACGCTCAAGATAGACGGCTACAGTCGGGTATTTTTGAGGCGAGTGGTCGCGCTCGACCAAGTCTTGGTCGACGGTCGACCAGTCAAACCAGCGTTTCACGTTTTTCCTGGCCAAGTCGTCCATGTGATCGATTTGCCACCACCCCCGACCGCAGGTCCGATCCCCGAAGCGATCCCGTTGGACATCTTGTACGAAGATGACTACATAGTCGCGATCAACAAGCCACCCGGAATGGTCGTCCATCCTGCGAAGGGTCATTGGTCAGGGACACTTACTGCCGCCCTCGCGCACCACTTTGCACAACTGAGCGACGCGGGAGGTCCTACACGACCTGGAATCGTCCATAGGCTTGACCGCGAGACCAGCGGTGTGATCGTCATCGCCAAGACCAACGAAGTGCACTACAAACTCTGTGCGCAGTTCGAAGCCAGAGAGGTTCATAAGACCTACATGACAATCGTCTCTGGACAATTGGACCGGGATCGAGACCGGATCATTCAGCCCATCGGCCACCATCCTTATCAACGAGAGAAGATGGCGATACGTAGTGGGCATCCGAGCAGTCGGTATGCCGAGACACAGTTCGAAGTCGTCGAACGATTCCCCGGTTACGCTTTATTGAGAGTTTTCCCCAAGACAGGTCGCACGCACCAGATCCGATTGCACTTGGCTCATATCGGTTGCCCCGTCTTGTGCGATCGACTTTATGCAGGACATGCGCAGATCACCCAAGGCCAACTGCATCGCCGTTTAGCGAGAGGATTACCGCTGCGTCCAGAGGACAGCGAAGTCGTGTTAACCCGCCAAGCCTTGCATGCCCACGAAATCGAGTTCACCCATCCGAAGACACAGCAGGCCTTGCGAATCACCTCGCCACTGCCAGCAGATTTTCAACGTGTCTGCGAAGTCCTTCGACAAGCCTGATCTTGTCTTGCTGAATCCTGCTACGAAATCTCTGTTTTCCGCAGAGAATCGTTGGGAAAATGATGCTCTGAGCAAGAATCCTGCGGCGCTGCCCTTGTCAAAGACGAGTGAATGCTAAAGATACATGGCAATTCGGTCCGCTTCTTTTGTGAAAGGAACCTTTTCGTGAACGAGTTTTCCAGCATGCCGCCACTGCACAACGCTTCCGCATACCAAAGCTATCAGCGGCAACGACAGATGACCCTTGGGGATCTGCTCCTAGAGAATCGCATCGTTTTCCTCCAAGGAGAAATCTACGCCGGAAATGCGAACGAATTGGTTATGAAGTTGTTGTACTTGCAAAGCGAGAATCGCCGCAAAGACATTCACTTCTACATCAACTCACCGGGTGGCGAAGTTCGCGCAACGCTTGCGATCTACGACACAATGCAGATGGTTAGTTGCCCCATTTCGACCTACTGCGTCGGCGAAGCCGCCAGCGGTGCAGCGGTTCTCCTCGCAGGTGGTACCGCCGGCAAACGATACTGCTTGCCAAACAGCACCGTCATGGTCCATCAACCACACGGTGGCGTACGAGGTCAAGTCTCCGACATCGAGATCCAAGCCAACGAAATCTTGAGGTTGCGAACACAACTCAACGATATTTTGGCGAAGCATACCGGCAAATCAGCCGAACAAATTGCCCTCGATACCGATCGCGATTACTTCTTGACCGCCCTCGAAGCAAAAGCTTACGGGATCGTCGACGAGATATTGACCAAGACACAATCGGAAGACAAGTAACGCTTAAAAGCGGTTTTTCGATTGGAAACATCGGTTCCCAACTATTACTTGAGTCGGTTTAAAACCATTCGTTGGTAAGCAAGGATTAGACAATGCCATTGATTCCCTATGTCATCGAAAAAAGTGGCCGAGAAGAACGCGTCTACGACATCTACAGCCGTTTGCTGAAAGACCGCATCATTTTCTTGGGGACCGACGTCAACGACGAGATCGCCAATGCGTTGGTCGCTCAGATGTTGTTTCTTCAATCGGATGACCCAAAAGCCGACATCCACATGTACATCAACAGCCCCGGAGGCAGTGTCAGCGCCGGGATGGCGATCTACGATACGATGCAGTTCGTATCGTGCGATGTGGCAACTTACTGTATCGGCCAAGCTGCATCCATGGGTGCGGTGCTGCTGACTGCCGGAGCGAAGGGCAAGCGATATTCGCTACCTAACTCCCGCATCATGATTCACCAGCCACTCGCTGGTATGCAAGGAACGGCAGAGGAAATCTCGATCCATGTTAGAGAGTTTCAGCGCACCAAGCGCCGTCTCAACGAGATCTTGATCAAGCATTGCGGTCAAAGCCTAGAGAAGATCGAGAAAGATACCGATCGCGATCGCTTCATGGATCCCGAAGAAGCTTGCTCGTACGGATTGATCGACAAGGTCATCGAATCGATGCCACGCGTCGAACCCCCTGCTGCCTAGACGACAACCTAAACGCCCTTCGTACCACATTGCACCCTACGCACTGCACACTTACGTAGTGCGTACGTCGCGTTGTTGCGGACGGCTCGCAGACGCTCGCCTTTGCGGGCCAGGAGACCCGCACCACGATTCGCGTTACCAATGCCTCGTTTACACTTCGGGTTACCAATGATCTGTAGTGGCCGCAGGCCACGTAATGGTAACCCGACGCGTGAGCGAGGAAGCAGCGGAGTAACGGCCCATTACATCAGCAGCGGTTGCTCAGGCATATCGGTTTATTCAGCGGTGGGGATTACGCAGAGCGCGCGTATGGGCGATGAACCGTGTACTGAGGCTCCCTCGTTGACACTTCGGGTTACCATTGGTGCGGACGGCTCGCAGACGCTCGCCTTTGCGGGCCAGGAGACCCGCACCACGATTCGCGTTACCAATGCCTCGTTTACACTTCGGGTTACCAATGATCTGTAGTGGCCGCAGGCCACGTAATGGTAACCCGACGCGTGAGCGAGGAAGCAGCGGAGTAACGGCCCATTACATCAGCAGCGGTTGCTCAGGCATATCGGTTTATTCAGCGGTGGGGATTACGCAGAGCGCGCGTATGGGCGATGAACCGTGTACTGAGGCTCCCTCGTTGACACTGCGGGTTACCAATGGTGCGGACGGCTCGCAGATGCTCGCCTTTGCGGGCCAGGAGACCCACACCACGATTCAGGTTACCACGATTGGGGTGCACCAGGATTGGGATGCAATACGATTAGGGTGTAATACCACTGGGGCTGCAACACTACTGAGGTGGTCCTGAAGCCGGCCCAGGCACGCTTGCCGGAACTCCAGAGGCTCCATTGGGAACACTAGGCAAGCCACCCGGTACTCCCGCCGCTCCTCCAGCATTCGGGGCAAACGGATTCGCTCCAAAACCAGGTATCGATAAGTTCGGTAACGGTAACTGCTGAACGCCCTGCTGTAACGGCGCAAGCTGATTCGAAAGCGGCCCGAGCAGCTTATTCAATCCCTTGTCGATCTGCTTCTGCGCCGCTCCTGCCAACGCACTCGTAGCTAGCTGCTGCGCAAGTTGCACCAATCCACTGCTGTCCAATTGCGGCCTCTGCACCGTTCCTCGTACCGGTATCTGAATCATCTGACCTGCTAACGGCTGCAACGCAGGCGTCTTGTCCACCCACTCCTTGAGGATCGGAATCCCGGCTACCAATTCTAAACTACCATCTAAGCCCACCGAACCGGAGGTTGTGACTACCACATCACCCGCCGCAATGCGCATGTCTTTATGAGTGACCCGACCTCGCTCAACCACAAACGGAATGCTCTGCTCGGGCAACGTCAACCAACTCGTCGGCTGACCACCCCCATCGCTCGCACCCGCCCCTCGTCGCAGATTCCTTATCTGCATCACCAAACCCAAAATCTGATCGGCTAACGGACCCGGTCCCACGTTCGCACCTTGGACCATCACCTTCCCAGCCACCGTCTGACGAACCGATTCCGTCGGATATATCTCTGCTCGATCAATGTCCAAACTTAAATTACCTTGGACACTCGTCACATCCGCTAACAGAGGTGCTACGAACTTTAACCACCCCTGACACATCTGCCGAGTAATCGCGACGTTCTCGATGACCCGCTGCTGCGATTGACGAATCACCATCGGATCGGCTGCCAAGTCACCATCCAAATTCCATCGCAACATCCCTTGGGATACCGGAAACTCCGCTTGCGATACGAACTTGCCATTCTCAATCACCAACGGTATATCCGCTCCCCCAATATCGATTCCCACTAAGTTCGCACTATCCCAACCAACACTCGATCGCGCTGCTAACGCTTCGGTCCACTTGTGTCCTGGAGTACTCGTCCAAGTCACTTCCAACGGCTGCGTTCTCTGACCACTCGCCGCTAACGTTCCTCCCGTGTAAGGTCGCAATCGCTGCGCCACACTGGCGGCATCATACGTCAAATTACCCTGACTTCGTACAGTCGTGCTCTGTCCTTCGGTACTCATCGCGGCCATACCACCATAAGCTAACCACTCGGTCTGCGCAAGAACTTGGGTCAGTTGCAAATCGCCATCGCGGAATCGATACGTCCCATCGACAGTCACCACCGCTTGAGGCTCCTCCCACAACAAAGTCTCCGCCGGATTGTTGCCACCCCCAGTGCTTACCAACTGATTGGGATTACGCTGCAATACCGGTTGCACCGCACGCAAATCCTTCGCCTGAGTAACCACATGCCATTGAACTTGGGCTGGATCAAGCGTCCAGTCCATCTGACCCGTTACGTCTCCAGTAATGCGAACCGGCGGACTGGAACTTGCAGCCGCCGCAACAGCATTGCCATTAGGCTGTACGCTACCAGGTTGCAAACCATTACCCCCACTGGGCAACAATAATCCCGCTGTTGGATTGCTCGACGCCGATCGATTCCCCCCCGATGAACCAGCGGGTGCCCGAACCGATGTCATCATCCTCGCCGGATCGATCCTAAAGGCCGCTTGGCCACGTCTGCCAACCCCTCCCTCGGCCGCCTGGTCCTGCGCCTGGACTGCAAATGAATCGGCTCTAACCAACAATTGATCGACTTGAAGTTTCGCAAGATCGGATGAATCAAATCGTCCTTGAAACTTACCTACCATCTTCGATTCCTCAAACACCGTCTCGCCACTGGCAACCTGAAACGGCTCGCTGACCCAGTCGGCTTGAGTCAACTCCACATGCCTCGTATCGATCGCTCCTTGGACATCCAAAGCGATCTTTCCTCCAACACTGATGCCAGGATCGATCCCAGCAAACAACTGACCCCTGCGTTGCCAACGCTGCAACTCACCTGTTAACTTCAACATCATCGGTGCAGGGGCACGGCCTGGATTTGCTGCGCTCACACCAAAAGCAATTGGCTCTAAGACTTGGAAAACCAATGACTCCTCTTCGCTCTTCATACTCGCTTGCAACCGGTCGAGCTGTAGCAACGTCGTACCATCAAGCTGAGCTACCGTACTTAATTCGCCATCCCAAGCTGGCTCCTCAAGTCGTCCATTCTTATGAACGATGCGCAGCGGGGTGGTTCGCAACGATCCGCTTGCGGCAAGCCGGTTTCCATCGTTGAGCTTCCAAGCGACCGCTGCTTGCGCCGAACCCGTCAAACTCTCCATCGGCAAGACAAACCACTCCGAGAGCCGCTGCTCCATCTTGTCGAGATCGACTTGTGCTGTCATACGTCCATCTTGCAAATCACCTGATCCATCGATCTGACAAAACTCTGAATTGCACAACAACCTCAAACTGGGCATCCCCTGAGAATTACCGGAAACATCCAACTCCGCCGAAAAAGCTTGATCCCAAGCGATCCGCCGCCCTTGCATGTCAGCTTGCAATCCACCGAGCTGAATTTTGTAACTACTCGACGGTAGATTAGGGATCCCCGCACCACCGATACCGCCGACTGCAGGTGATCCCTGCGAAGCGACAGCAATTGGCACACTGCCTCCATTCGGTAACAACGGAGCATTCGGCCGCGTTTGATTCAGATTAACGGTCGCTCGACCCGACAATAATTGAACTTGATCTTGCGTTTTGAGCAAATCCGGCGCGACAGCCGCAAGCCTTGGCAAGTCGACTTCGCCCTGCACATCGAATTCCGAATCCGCTAACCAAGGATGGGTTAAGCTCGGCATCTTTGCATCTGCCGTCAAAGGGATCGCAATATCGGCTTTCGATACCACCGTCCCGAAATCGCATTCAAGCTTCGCACCTGTAGTACTGATACGGTTTTGATAAAGACTCACATCACCGCTGAGGCGAATCTGTTCGATCCCCGCCCCACGTTGCCCTAACAAACTCGGTGCCGCGACTCGCAGATGATCCAGTTGCGCTGTCTTTACAAACGCAGTCATCGCATTCCGCCCCGTATACTCAACATCAGCCACCACCGTCGCTTGTCCCTCAACTTGCTCGATCGGCAAGTCCGGCAACCGACGCTTGACCAATCCCATCCAACGCAACGGTAAGCCTTGGGTGAGAACCGTCATGCGTACCGATGGCATTTGAGTAGATGGTGCGGTCGTCAAACCAGCAGCAATCGGCTCGGTGCGAACCGTAAACTGGCCGCTCTCGGGCGTCTGCCCAGAAAGAACCGATAGCTGCGTGAGAACTCCCACAAGCGTCATCGGGGGAATCGGCTGCTCGGCGGTCGGCATCGGTATGTCGGCCTCGCTGACCCGCAGTTCCCACGCAGAAGCGTCTACGCTATCGCGAGCTTGTAAAACCCCATCAGCAATACGTATTCTCCCTGTGAATCCCGGCCCACTCCCCGTCGCGCTAGCTTCCTGGGACTGAACTCCCCCCTGAAGTAACGGTTTAATGGCTTCTTCAATATTGGTCGTTCCAGGCTGGACATCGACCACCAACGTCGCATCGCGGACTGTAATCGTCCCCAAATGACGCATATTGGTCATCATCGTGAATAAATTCAACTCGGTTTCCACCGACCCTACTTTGACCAATTCCGAACCTTGGTCATCGATCAATCGCAAGCCATTGAGCCCAAAGCTTTGGAACCAACCTCCGCGCAAACCCGCGATATCGATACGAATAGGGGCCAATCCGCTGCGGCGATTGATCTGCTCAACCAGCCAACCTCGCTGTTGCAATAAGACCGTCGGAGCGACCGCCACCACCGCCGCCAATACCCCGGCTGTAATGCCCGCAATGCGAAACGCCTTGCTTCGCCCCTTACGAGGCTTTGCCATCCCTGTATCGATCGTTCGAACCCTTCTCATGGCAATCTATCTTCCTTGTGGTCCAAATCGTTGACTTCCAAATCGTTGGCATCCAAGTCGCTCTTACGATTCGCTCTTCCCATGGAATCCCGGTCGGGAGCATAGCGATTGGGGCTCCCCAAGGTCGATAGCAGTGCCCAAACGATTCTTCACACCGGTTTTGTTAGATCGGTATTTGTTTGTCTCAGAGAAACTGCTATCGTAGATGGAGACCCGACCCCAACTCTAACGCACAATAGATCCGACCAGGAGTACTCAGCATGGATGCTCTCCTCGCGATACATTCCGTACGAAACTTCGCACGAATTCTCGAAAACCAAGCAGAAAAACCACGGCTCCACGCCACCTCAGGCTCGCGCCCATTAACTCTCTTGGGCTCCTCAGCATTGATGCTGCTTTGCATCGCAAATGCCCCAGAATGCCTCGGACAAACTTCCACAAGGAAAACAGCAACAATCGCTGCCTTGCCTGTCGAGAATACTGCGCCCACCGAGCCCGCCAAACTCCCGCAGGTCCTCCGACCAAAGGCAATTGCCACGCTAGCCAGTTCCGCTAACGGAGCTAAACCTTCCAGTGCTTTGGCCAAAGGAAGCTCGACTGCGAACCAAAACGCTGTCGTACTAGCTCAATGGGTCAGCGACTTTTTTCAACAACCTAATGAATCTCGAAGCCAACAAGGCACACTACAACAAGCGATCCAAGGTGTTGCAGAAGAACTGTCCCTGCATCCCGTCACCCAAGCTTCGGACACACAATCGTGTGAAGCTTCCAAGTCACCGAATCCAAACTCCAAAACCGCCGCACACACACGCAAGCCAACCACACTTAACAAGTGCGCTGCGGATCAAACCGATCCCAACTCGGAATCGGTCGCAGAACCGGTGGTCGAACAGCCCATCCTCGCGGCTCCCGTCGCGCCCCCTGTACCACCAAGCTTCCCATTTGCTATGCACTCCTCCTCACAGGACACCTTTGCACTTGGAATCGCCGACGAACTGAATCTCGATCACCTCGGCGGTCTCGAACAAGCCACCGTTGCGGTCCCCTTAAGAAGCTTGATCGGAACGATGATCTCCCACACTGAAAACCGAGTTCGCTTGGAAATGACGGAACAGTGGATGGCGGAGCGAGCAAGCATCGCTCAGAGTTACCACCTGCTGCTCGAACAGAACCAAATGCTCCAACATCAGCTCGCAGTGCTCGACTCCCGTCAACGCGTCCAAGATGATCTGACAGCAGCACTGGTCGAACGGACCGAACTCGCCGTTCAAATGCTTCATCAAAACGCCATGCAATCGGCTTACTCCTCCCACAACGGAACAAATTCAGCCGAAGTCGGCAGCGGAACGCTTGGCAACATTGATGCCCCCCAGCAATCGCAGTGCGAGTCGCTGACAGCTGCCCGAGACGATTGGGATACGATCCAAGAAGACCTCTCGAATATACGCCGTCAAATCGCAATCTTGAAACAACCGAATCCAGTCCCGTTTGCACCAAGCGCCGTCGGGATACCGAACGCGGTAGAAGTACCGGGTGCCCTAGAAGTACCAGGATCCAGAGCTGTACCGGGAAATTCGAATTCCCTGACCGACTCCGGACTCATGACCAGTACCGATTCAACCCCGAATCTCGACCTATCTTCCACAACCGGATTGATGCCAAAACGAGATTCGAATCCGACCGCTGCTTCGTCACGACGACGTCCAAGCCCCTATGTGTGGCCAGTCCCTTACACCCCTCTCTCATCCGGCACCACGGGTACGTGGACTGTTCCTTCTCAAGCGACCGGCAAGACGGGTTCACTTCATAAGTAATCGGACCCATATGCCTTCTAACGGTAGTCTTTGACAAGCAGCCTGCGACTTCAGCGCACCGAAGTTCGCTTTACTAAAAAACATGTGCACAGCGAACTAAGGATCCTTGGTCGCAGGAACTAGCGCCATGTCGGAAGAAAAACCGATTGACCCAACCATCGAACCATCATTGGGACGAACCACCGAAGATCGATGTATCGGCATCATCGGGCTAGGCCTGATGGGAAATGCAATCGCGGAACGATTCCAGCAAGCTGGATATTCGTTGGTGGTTTGGAATCGGACCCGTGAGAAAGCGGATCCGTGGCTCAAGTCCGGAGCGGTTTGGAACGATCGGCCGATCGCGGCCTGCCAGAAAATAATCATCAGCCTTTATTCCAGCGATGTTGTCGAACAAGTCCTCGAAGAGTGGAAGTCCGACCTGAGGCCAGGCAAGATCTTGATCGATACCACCACTGGCGATCCGGATGCTTCGTTACGACTCGCTGGAAAGTGTGAAGCGTTCGGTGTTACTTACATCGAAGCCCCTATATCGGGATCGAGCGAACAGACACGCTTGGGGCTTGCGACGGTGATTGCCGCTGGCCCACGCGCCGGCTTCGATGCTTGCGAGGCTCTCTGGAAGATCCTCGGGAAAAATGTTTTTTACGTGGGTGAATCTGGCAATGGGGCAAAAATGAAACTCGTAAGCAATCTTGTACTCGGATTACATCGCGCTGCATTGGCAGAAGGCTTACTCTTTGGGGAAGCGCTTGGAATCGAGCCTCAAGCAGCCCTGAGTGTATTACAAGGCTCGGCGGCTTATTCGAAACAAATGGACGCTAAAGGCCCTAAAATGGTGCGGGGGGATTATGCCGTCCAAGCCCGATTGTCACAGCATTTGAAAGATGTACGCTTGATGCTCCTGAGCGCTGAGCGCCTAGGTGTGCAGTTACCACTTAGCCAGACCCACCGCGAGTTGCTTGCACACGCCGAAGAGCAAGGACTCGGGGAACTCGACAACAGCGCGATCTACGAATCGATGCGGCGCACAAACCAAACAAAGTCGGCATCCGACGATAGCCGATAACTTGCAATGAAGCGTAACACAGAAACGAGCCAGCGGACCTTGTTCGCGAAGGGATGATCATGCGGCAGATTCCCGACCAAGCTTTGACGATTCGTGCTCGATGGGTTGTTTTGATCTCCGCTTTCTTAGGACTCGTCTTCGACGGCATCGAACTTGGGCTCATGCCTATTGCTTCCCTCTCTGTCTCTCAGAGTCTGCTCGGAGATAGCTACACGAAGCAACTTGGAGGTGAATGGTTCGCTTGGTTCACCGCAGCATTGATGTTAGGTGCAGCGATCGGCGGTATTGTTCTGGGCAATCTCGGGGATCGCATCGGCAGAACACGCGCGATGGGAATCAGTATTTTGTTCTATTCGCTCTTCGCCATGCTCGGAGCATGGGTCCAGACTCAAGAGCAAATGCTCGCGTTGCGGTTTCTAGTGGGACTTGGCGTAGGAGGACTTTGGCCTAACGCAATGGCACTCGTCTCCGAATGCTGGCCTACCGCATCTCGCGCTTGGGTCGCTGGTCTTTTAAGCGCCGGGCTAAACGCGGGGATCCTCTTGCTCTCACAACTTACTCGACTTTACCCCGTTGAACCGAACGCTTGGAGGTGGCTTTTTGGACTCGCAGGCTTCCCCACTCTCTTAGGAATATTCGCCCTGCTTGCTGTCCCCGAATCCCCCTTATGGTTAGCGCATAGCAGCCGCAAGAACCAAAGTCCTTCAGGGTCGCACAGCGACTCAAGCCGGCGGTTCGCGTTGAGCGCCCTCTTTCAAGAGTCCATGTGGAAATCGACTTGCTTGGCAATGCTTCTAGCTGCCATACCGCTGGTTGCAGCTTGGTCAGCAAGCAAATGGATGATACCCTGGGCGGATTCGATCGCGAGTTCGACAGATGCCAGCTACAAGTCAGCGACTCAGGGTTGGTGGGCGTTGGGAGCGACACTCGGAAGCTTCTTCGGTGCTCAAGCTGCGGTGAGACTCGGTGCTCGATGGAGCTACCTCTCGATCAGCGTTGGGGCGATCTGCACAACGTTGTGGATGTTTCTCGGAACCGAACCCTTGCAGGCGTCGTTCTTACCGACGGTCTTTCTCCAAGGTTTGGTGACGACATTGTTTTTCGGATGGTTGGCCGTCTACTTACCAAGCTTTTTTCCAGTCGAATTGCGAGCTTCCGGCAGCGGACTTGCATATAACGTCGGAAGATTTGCGACCGCTCTGGGTGTCTTCCTCGCAGGATATTTGCTAGCGTCATTCGGAAACAGTTATCCTCGCATCGGGGCCGCATGTGGTGTGCTTTATGGCGTAGGTATCTTTGCTTCGTTCGCTATCGGAACAGGGGTCCTGACAAGCCTTCCACGGGATTCGCAGGATGGCAAAAGCTGACCTACCTTTCGGACCTTGGGTTCGCTAAATTCACCTTCATGGCAATTCCTTTTCTTCGAAAAATACGGGAGTTATCCCAAATCAAAACCGCTCTGCCCCAAATCAAACCGGGCAGCACATCGACTGTACCCGCTTCGGAACATCAGTCTTACCGAGTCCAAGACAGGGTGGCGTATTGGTGTTTTCGTTTGATCGTAGCTTTTGTCCAGTCGCTGCCCCTTGAGCGTTCGCAACGGATCGCAAGCCTGATTGCAAGCTTCCTAACACATGTCGCACCGATACGCGGCAAGCTGGTGCGCGAGAATCTGCAGCGAGCTTTTCCCACATGGCAACCTGAGCAATCGGTCGCAACGCAGCAACAGATGTGGGAGCACTTAGTCCTGATGTTATGCGAAGTAGCAGTAGCACCTCGCAAGATTCATCGCGAAAACTGGTATGACCATTATCACATTTCGGTCGAAGATCGGCGAACGATGATGCAGATCGCTCTGGACCGTCGACCGAAAGTGCTTGTATCGGGTCACTTCGGCAACTTCGAATTGGCTGGGTATGTCACCGGTCTGTTTGGGATTGGCACCACTACAATTGCTCGGCCGCTCGACAATGGGTTCGTACACGATTACATCAATCGCTTTAGATCGCTCGGTGGACAATACATGTTGCCGAAATCGGGCAGCGCAGCAGACATTGAACTGATCTTGCAACAAGGTGGAGCGTTATCTTTGCTTGCCGATCAATACGGTGGCCCGAAAGGTTGCTGGGTCGAATTTTTGGGACATCCAGCATCTTGCCACAAAGCCCTCGCGCTCTTTACCCTCTCAAGCGGTGCTCCGATGATGGTTTGTTCGAATGTCCGAAAGGGTGAACCATTGGTATTCGAGACGAAAGTACTTGGGGTTACCGACCCGCAAACAGAAGAATGTCCGGACTCCGTCGCGGACTTGACCCGATGGTATAACGCTTGTCTTGAATCCGAAATCCGAGAATTCCCAGGTCAGTACTGGTGGGTACACCACCGATGGAAAGGTGTTCCGCCAGCCAAGAAACGAACGGCTGAGTCGAGTCTTAGCGAGTCAACTTTACCTGCCAATTCCTGCGCGGGATCTTGCTAAAACCACCGATTTGCTTAGCTTACCACTCCTGCAACTCGACCTTTCCGCCACTGGATGATCCATGCCAAGAACACATCGCGCCTTTGGGCTCAGCATTACATATCCCGACAACTGGCAAGTCACCGAAGAAATTGAAACGGGTGAACCAGACATCGATCCAAACGAGCTGGACACCGATGAAGATGAATCGGGTCAGGAAGACAACCAACGGGTGGTCGGTTATCAAGTTCAAAGCCCCAACAGCGCGTTTGTCTCCGTCTACCCATTCGATCCAAGCACTTCTCCAAAAGAAGCAATTGCGCAAGCCGCCGAGGCGATTGGTTCCGAGTACGATAATGTCGAGCAAGACTCGTTTGAACCGCAGTTGGTGTACCATCCCGGTACGTTGTCAGATCCACAAGGGGAAGAACTGCACTTCTACTATTTGGACCTGTTGGTCTACGCGCGACTGATCGCATTCCGGTTACCAAGCCAGACGATCTTGGTACATTTCCAAGCTGAAGATGGAGAGTTCCGAGGCTTGGAAAAAGTTTTCGAAGCGATGTTGCTGACGCTATGTCAATCGATTCAGAAATAAATGGTTCTGGACGAATTCCGACGATACTATTTCCGGTCCGGAACTCTTTTTGGAAACACAGAGGCACAGAGAACACGGAGACGGAGACTCGCACGCTAATCCGCGACTGATGTTACAGCGGTTTGAGCAGCGAAGCGGCGGGCCGATCCAACACCAACGTTGCGTTCGGATGCCGCTTGAGAATCGAGCCGGGAACCATCGGGTTGACCGCACCGTCGACGCTATCCCTGACCGCGACTGCTTTGCGCTCGTCAGGCACACTGCAAATAATCTTCCTCGATTGCATGATGCGATGGATCGTCATGCTGATCGCGTGCGTCGGAACTTCATCCATCGACCCGAACCATCCCTCGCCAACTTGCTGTTTGCGACAAGCTTCATCGAGCTCGACAACGTGATACGACGCTTCGGTCTCGAAATCCGCAGGTGGGTCATTGAACGCAAGATGCGCATTCTCTCCAATTCCAATCATTGCCACATCGATAGGGCCAGCGAGAAGCTTATCGGTCGCTTCGGCACAAACTTGTTTTGGATCAGACAAGCCATCAAGGTAGTAGAAGGATCGCAAAGGTACCCGATCAACGAATCGCTCTTTCAAGTACCCGCAGAACGACGCGGGATGGTCTTTGCCGATCCCGACATATTCATCAAGATGAAACGCATCGATCTTGGTCCAATCGATCCCGGGTTCTTTGATCAAGCTTTCGAGGACTTCGAATTGGCTCGAACCCGTTGCAACAATCATTCTCGCTTCGCCCTGCTGAGCAATGCTACTTCGAAGAATCATCGCTGCGAGTTTTGCCGAGTAACTACCCATGCGGGGCCGATCAGGTTGAATGACGATATCGATGATACACCTCGAAGGGATAACAAATCTAAAGGAGAGTTTGATACTGATATTAAGTCGGAGCGCATCGCTTATTCGAATCGATTATCGGTATCGATCATTCGCACCGATTCTTCGCTCGGTTCTTCATAGTACTTCAAGAACCACGAAGCTGTAAGGACCTCAAGGAGTTTCGAATTCACGCCTTGCCCGATCGAGATCTGTTTCAAGGGATCTCATGTGGACATGCCAAGCTTGTTCGAGGGCTGCGAGATCTCCGAATGCGGCACGAAAGCACTTGAGAAGCTCTCTGCGATCGAGTCCGGTGGCGGGTGCTGAATTACTTCCTGGTTGGCCGTCTGGCAGCCACCCCAGAAGCGTACGATGCTGCTTGGGCTCAAGCAACGAGACTTGATGATAATACTCCATCAACTCATCGAAATGATTTTCCATCAGAAAATGAGTCAGAGCCCACGCGTATCCGTAGGCGTCTGCGGCTTCGCGAGAGTCTCTAGCAAGGTCGAAGAGAGCGTCCGTAACAAGAGGTTCGATCCTTGCGCGGTTAGGATCAGCGCTGAGTCGCTGATAGCTTTTCAATCGCCCTTCGTTTACCGCCCCAATCCCACCCCAACCTGAATCGCTTGAAGTTTCAAAGTAGGTTGCGAGCCCTTCGTGCGCCCAGCGTAGTGCAATTTGATTGCGTGGCATCAAGCCGGTGTTTCCTGCAAGCTGATGGGTCGCTTCGTGCGACACAACTTCGACATCATCGGCTTCGCGTGTCATTTTCACAAGAAGCTCGACGGTATTTGCCAAGTAAGCCGCATCGCGCGATTGCGCAGTGCCTCGAGCTCGCAGTTTGTTTTTTGCAAGCTCCTTAGCATGAGCATCGAGCATCCGCATTTTCTCTGTTGTCCCTTGATCGAAGAAGACCGCGATGTTGTCCTCTGCGGACCAGTATCCTAAAGCGTTCGCAAGGCTCTCATCCCTTTGCCTTGTGTATCGCATGTAATCGGCTTCTTGACCGAACAAGACCACTTTAAGGGGTTCGGTGGGTGGATCGAGCACGCGACCTTCAAGGGCGAATTTCATAAAGTACGCTTCGTACACATTCTCAAGCAGATCTAGGCGGCTTTGCCAGCGAGGCAAGCGTTTGCGTCCCGACTTGGTCTCACCGGTATCATGCAGCATGATGTAATGCGGACTGCGTACCACTTGCATCCCTTGCGTAGGAACCGCCCCTTGCAACTCGGACTGCGAAGATGCTAAAGCATCGATCGGCTGCTCGATTCTCTTTCGAGCTTCTAGCAAACGCAGCATTGTTGGGTGCATGGGTTCAATTTTATAAGCTGCGTTGCAACAGTCGCGGAAAGCTTCGAGCATTCCGCTGCGCAAAGCAAACCGAGCTGCTTGAATGTAATCGTCGAAGGCTTGAGTCTGTTTCGCGTGAGCAGCGAGTCGTCGATACTCCTCCTGACGCGTCGGGGCTTTGATCACCAACGCGCTTTCGCGACTGAGGATGATGGTACCCATCGTGGGGTGCGTATATTCAAAAGTGTTCGGACCAACACTTTTGGTTTTCCCTTCGAGCAGTACAGTGCTCTGAGAACCTGGTAGCCGATAGACCACAAAATCCGCTTGGGCGGTATCGAGCAAGACCCACAAGCAAACGAGCAGCACGGCAGATGAGCAATAGCTAGACAGCGAAGTGTTGAGCGGATGGCGTATTGTGGGTAGAACCATGTTGTTAGCCCAACGACTTTTCCGTCGAATCGATTGCAGCGGCGGGAGGAATAAAAATCCGAATCGATTATACGCGATCGGTTGGCTTAAATCCGGCCAAGTCGTTCGAGAGCTTCGTCCGCCCAAGGGCTTTGCGGGGAGAGTTGCAAGAAACGCAGCCAGTGCTTCGTGGCTTCTTCCCCCCGGTTGAGTTCATCGAGAGCAGATGCAAGATGATAGTGGACATCTGGGTAATGGTCATCGCGAGCCAGGGCACCTTCGAAAGCTGCCACAGCAAGATCGACCTGACCGGTCTCCACCAGCACACAGCCGAGACTAGCGCGGGCTTCGACAAAATCCTCATCGAGCTCGATGGCGTTGTAGAATCTTTCGCGGGCCGCGTGGACTTCGCCGACCCGCAACAGAAGCTCTGCGAGGGTAAAGACGATTTCCGGATGCTGGCCGAATTGCGCGAGAATGACGCGATACCACTCGATGGCTTCGTCAAACTGCCCTGCATCTTCAAGTTCTTCTGCTGCTAAAACCATCGCTTCGCGGGTCAAAGGTTGCGGATGTTCAGAAGCTGATTGCTGACCATTAGCGATCGGGTTTTCAAGCTTTAGTATTTTCGGTGCAACATCAGGCGCACTTGAAATGTTTCGTTCGCTAGATGCTGGCTCTTCGGAATCGAAATCCAGAAAGAGCTGTCCGTGTGCACCGACCAGCACTCCTTCGTCTTTTAAAAGTATTCGTCGACCGTCGAACTGAAGATCGAGTTCCGTAAGGCTGCGATCGGCGATCCGTGGACCGAAGGCATCGAGCTGACGTTTCAGTTCGTCAACCTTCGCACCTTGCGAGACCCAAGCGGCGATCTGCTTGGCAGATTGGACTTGTTCAAAATCGAAGTAGGGAAGTTTGTGAGTGACTTTAACGCAGGGTAGTAGGCCGCAGCGGTGCCAACGTCGAATCGCGTTGACTCGGGTTTTCACAAGGCCTGCGACCATAGCAGGGGTGTAGAGTTGTTTATGGGTGGGGGAGTCGATCAATCCAAGTTCCATCCACAGTTCATGTTCGTGGATCAAGCGCGTTGCGCCCGAGCGGATTCGCTCCTTGAGCGAAGCCGACAACATGGCTTGGATGTCCTCATCGGGCAATTCGTCCGCACCGATGATGACCAGATCAAGTTCACCTTGGAGTTTGTCCGCTAGGCTAGCGGAGTATTGTTTGAGCCACTGGCAAGCTTCTTTGCGTGACATCGCACCGAGCTTACCGAGGAAGCCGATACGTTGGTTTTCGAGTTGGATCGAGGGGGTAGTCATCCCGTTAGTTTTCTAGAGTGATGGTGCCTAGAGTGATGGTGCCTAGCTTCTAAGCGTACTAGAGGGCTTGAGAGTCAAGAGCAAGATTCCACGATTGCATTTCGAGGAGTTGCTGTTGATGGGTCATATCGAAATGAAGCGGGGTTATGGTGACATTGCCGTTGGCCAAAGCCATCACATCGGTGGGATGTTCGGTAGGTTGAGGAGGTGGATCGTTTGTCGACCAGTAGTAGTTGCGTCCTTTGGGATCTTGTCGTTTGATGTAGTGATCACCATAGCGAGCCACTCCCATCGGTAGTACTTGAATTTCTGGGGCGAGTCCGGCTCGGTAGTCGCGCGTGGCTTTGGTGGGAATATTGATATTATAAAGCCTCGCTGCGGAGCCTTGATGATGAAGGATCCGTTGGATGAGTTGGACAGCGATGGAAGCGGCGGCTTCGAAATCCGCGTGAGGGTCTTCTTCAAGCGAAACAGCGATGCTTGGGATACGAAAGAAAGCACCTTCGATGGCAGCAGCGACAGTACCCGAGTAGAGGACATTAATGCCGGCGTTCAGGCCGCCGTTGATTCCAGAAACGATTAAATCCGTGGGTTTTGGGGTCAGCTCGGAGATCCCCAGCTTTACACAATCAGCGGGTGAGCCGTCGACAGCCCATCCACGGAAGATTTCTCCGTCGTAGATTTGTTTGCAGGTCAGCGGGGTCAGATAGGTGATCGAGTGGCCGACGCCACTTTGTTCCGTAGCGGGCGCAACGACGGTAACGCGTCCGATGGACTCCAATGCAACCCGAAGGGCTCGGATTCCAGGAGCATGGATTCCATCGTCGTTTGCTAGCAGGATATTCAAGCGAGTCTCCGGGTGTTTCGTGGATAGATAACGGGCGTTCTTGTATTGATGATGTGTTTAATTCGGATGTGTTTATTGTGGACGTGTCTATTGCGGACGTGTTTATTGCGGACAAATCGTGAGCAAGCCCTTAGGTATCGCGAATTACCATTGGATCGAATCGCGGAATGAATCCGAATAGTATGTATCGAATTGCCTAAGGTCATCACCAAGCTTCTCGGGGATTTCCTCTGGAAGGTGGATTTGGAGTTCAACGATCAGATCACCGCGAGAGTCATTCTCACCTCGAAGCCCTTGACCTTTGACTCGCAAGCGTTTGCCGCTGTCGGACATCGAGGGGATCTTCAGAGTCACCGTCCCACTCCGGGTTGGGATGTCGACTTTTGTTCCGTGGATCGCTTCCCCGAGTGTGATGGGAAGTTTCAGTTCGATGTTATCGCCTTGGATTTTGATCGCTGGGTGAGGCTGCAGTTGGACGGTGAGGATCAGATCCCCTTTGCTGCCATCGGGTAGTAGGTCTCCCATGCCGCGAAGTCGGACTTTTCTACCCGGAGAAATATCGGAAGGTATTTTCACGCGGAGATCTTCGACGCGACCGTTACCGCGATTGAGTTTGAATTGGACTTCTCCACCATCGAGCATGATGCGCAGGGGAACTGGGATTTCTGCGGCAACATCTGCATTGAATTCCGATTCACCGCGATCATTGCTTCTGCGCGAACGCGAACGGGAGGAGCGTCTACCCGCTCCTTTACCACCTGGACGAAAGAAATCCTGAAATTCAAATCCGTTTGCGGAGTTAAAAGCATCTCTGAAATCGAACCCGCCGCCGGGTGCGGATTGACCAAAGGGATCTTGCCCGAAGGGTTGACCGCGATACTTCTCGTAGTCGTCTCCATACTGATCGTAGAGCTTGCGTTTTTCCGGCTCGTTCAACGTATCGTAGGCGGCTTGAATCCTCTTGAATCGATCCTTAGCTTTCGCATCTTCGGGGTTCAGGTCGGGGTGATATTTGCGTGCGAGTTTACGGTATGCCTTCGCGATTTCATCTGAATTCGCAGTCCGTTCAATCCCGAGCGTTTTGTAGTAGTCTTCGGCCATGGCGACGTGAATAAAAAAGGACCGGAGCGATTCGGCGGGAGCCCACCGATTCCGCTGGATGGTGTGGTCTGTAGTTTAACCGCTTTCCTCCGATTGGCACCCTCAAAATTGAAAGGAAATATCCCGGGGAGCTATCCTTCAAGAGTCGACGTCTACTAACATTGCACCGATTTGTGATTTACACTAGAAGTTCAAGTTCATTGTTGATATTCACTTCTTTGTTTTACCTGATGGGTAGGTTTTGATATGTCCTTGCCGCTTGATGAAGTCCGTTCCGCTTGTACCGCCGCTGAATATGCAATCGTGTTGGCCAGTCGATCCCCTTCAATCGAAAAGTTGAGTTTGGCGGAGCTCAAGAAGCATTCAGCTAATGCTCGTAAGTTGTCCGACAAATGGCAAAAACTTTCTCGCGGTCAGAGCCGAACCCAAAGCAAGGCGACCGGCTCGCCGAACCTCGATTCCCGTTCCTACACCAAACAACAAGCGTTTCACGAAGCGCTCGGGGCGTTTGAAGCCCAGCTAGCTAAGATGTCCTCCGTAGCAACCGTCCAGCCAGCTTCGACCAAAGTTTCGGCGGCCAAGCGTACGGCCGGGGCGCGAGTCGCTCGCCAAACAACCCGAAAAGATTTGCATTTGGAAAAGAAAGCCATCAACAAGAAAGCGAGCACAAAGGCAGCCGCCCCTGCTGCTGCAAAGCCCACTGTAGCCGCAGCTCCTGCCATCAAGCGAACCAAGGCCAAACCGGCAGCAAAGAAGGCTGCTACCAAGGGAACCGCTACCAAGGGGACCGTTACCAAGAGCGTCGCAGCCAAGGACAAGCTAGTCAAAGCGGCAGCCAAGCGAGCTGCCAAGCGTCCTACGGCCGCCAGCACCGCCGCTGCTCCAAAAGCCGCGAAAACCACCGCAAAGAAGGGAGTCGTTCGCCCAACCGCTTCGGCCGCTGCTACTCTTGCAGGTAAAGCCAAAGCGAACCGAGTTTCTCTGTCGAACAAAACCAGCAACATCGCCGGTCACGTCTCAGGCCAAGGGAAGCGCGTTCAAGCCAAACGGGACTCGAAGGGACGCTAGTCTCATTGGGCCAAGTTGCGAGTTCGCTGGCCATTCAAGACAGAACGGCTATTCAAGATAAAACGGCACAGGGGGCAGAAAAGCGTGCTGCAAAAGCACGCTTATGCCTCCCTGCCAAAGAGTGAACTTGCCCAAGTATAGAAACCCGACATAAATCGCAATCGCGGCCATCATCGGGATCCAAGCGAGCCATCGCCAAAACCAGTGCGTATCTCTCGACACTCGGTTGCTTCGTCGGACCCCCCATCCAATCAACAATTTCGCTGGAAACATCGCCAAAACGAAAACAATCGATAGAGCGAACCAGAGCTGCTGCGGAATTTCTTCTATCCGCAAAGGATAAAGCGGCAATGCCAAGGCGAAGAACAAGAGATGCGTCAAGGTAAAGGTCCACGGCACGCGTCGGAAGACTTGTCTAACCGCATCGCGCCGCCACATCAACGCAAACTTCTGTTCGCTCGGCAATGGTTGGCTTGCAAGAAGAATCTGCAAAACAGGTAGGTATTGCAACACCCAGGCCATGCTCAAAGCCCCAAGCAGCCCAAGCAATCCAAGCGCACCTTGTTGTGCCGGTGAAGCATCCGACGAACCGTTTAGAGCGACAAGAATTGCAAGTGCAGGAAGACCTAACCAAATCAACGCGCCGAGGCTGGCCTTGAAACCAAGCTTGATCAAACGCCAAAGGTGAAGCCCCGTCAAAAAACGCCACCAACGATCCTCAAGATCACGCCAGAATCCAAAGCGCAGAATCGTCCGAACAAAACGGATCGGCTGCGGCCAGAGAAACTGATGCCACTTGCCCCCCCGAGCGATCGCCCAAGCCACCCATAGAACCCACAAGATCGACAAGACGCGAGCGATCCCACGCAGCCGTGCCGCTTGAATGCTCCCAGGCTGAATCAACTCCGAGGAATAACCTAAATCAGTAAGAAACCAAATCGGCAGCCAAGTCAAGAAGACCCACAAACCACATCGCACACATTGACCAAATCTTGGAAACCCAGGAAAGCAAGTTCGAAGTGGTAGGCCACGAGCCACGCGACCCGAACACTCGAGCATGTAACCCAAACTTGCGAATTGCAAAACAGGAACGGTCGCAACAAGACTTAAAACAAGCACCATGCTCAAGACTCCCCCGACTGCGCAGGCCGCGAGCCAGATCGCACGGGTAGAGAATCGCAAACAGCGCAAGATCATGAGCAAGTCCAAGTAGTTCTGTGACTAAGTCGGGCGTAGGGCAAAGCCTGCGGACCGGCAGGACAAGCCTTCGAACCGACAAGTCGGATCGCCGAACAATCACCACCAGAACGCATAACCCGTATATTCGATCCAAGTTGCCCAAGCGTGGAAAGCTATCCGCCAATTTCCTTGGAATTACTCATTTTATTTGCACACTCGGGTTTCGGAATTAGGATGGCGAGGGTGCGTCGAGGCAAAGCTTCCATAGCGAAAAATCGGTGTGGGTGTTTCCTTTCGAATGTTTCATTTTTGGGTGTTTCTTATAGGTACAATTCACATGCGTCTGCGATTTTCTTTCCTCAGTACTTTGGCGTTAGCCACCTTCGCTTCGTTGCCTGCCTTCGCGCAAGACCCTCTCGATGACGTGTACGGTCATGCAGTCCACGCTTATTTCCGCGGAGATGCAGCCACCGCTCAGCAATGGCTCAACGAAGCCATCGGCGCCGGAAGCCAAGATCCCCGTGCATTCTACTTCCGTGGACTTTGCGAAGCCGCGATGTCGGGTGACCCAGAAGCCGGTGCAAGCGACTTCGAAGAAGCCGCACAGTTAGAAATCGATGGCAAGAAGGTAGTCAACGTCGGCAAGGCACTCGAGCGAATCCAAGGCCCAGTGCGATGCCAAATCGAATCCATCCGTCGCAAAGCACGGTTGGCTTCGCGCAGCAAATACCTTGAAATGCAACGTCTGCGTTACGAACAAGGAATCGGCAATGGAGCCAAAATCCCAGCTTCGCCTTCCGATGCACCTCCTCGACCTGTCCCCAACATCAATGATCCATTCGGCGGAAACGCTGACTTGAACAAGGGTGAGCCAAAGCCGATGGCGGAACCGATTCCCAAGGCACCTGTAGCAGGCGACGATCCTTTCGGAGACGCACCTGCGAATCCTGCACCATCGAACGCTCCAGCTGCAGCGAACGATCCGTTCGGGGCAGAACCAAAGCCAGCACCGGCTAGCGACGACCCGTTCGGAAATTAACGTTTCTTAACACGACGCGAATTTTGCAAGATCGATCCCCGCCGGCTTTTGTCGACGGGGATTTTTTTGTTTAGGCTTTAGGCTTTAGGCGGGAGTACGGGGCTGGGGGGATGAAAGGTGGAAGGGCACTGGACGACGTTTGAAACTGCTTGTTGCGATTCAACGATCAGTAGGGTGTGGTGAAGCGGTCGGCCGATGATTCCCTCAGCCACTTCGACATCCCAAATACCGCCCCTTGCGTCCGCGCAGTTAACCACCGACCGCGAAACCCACCGCTCCGCGCGCGACAACATCACGCACGTGGAACTTCAGCGATTGACGGACCGCAAACGGTGAGTGATCGCCCACCTCAATCCCCCGGTCGCATCTCATCCCGCTGGGTTGTGAATGCCGCTGGGATGGGAATGCCGCTGGGATGGGAATGGGAGTTCCGAAAAAAGGTGCTCCGCACCAAGCATCACACAATTCGGTTCGCGGTTTTCTTTGCGTCTTTGCTTCTTTGCGTGAGCCATCCGCCCCCCTTCTCTCGAAAGGGACAATTTGCTGCTCAAAAACCACATCTCCGCGTACCAATCCATATCTCGATTTGACGGTATTGGGCGTTAAGCTTTCGCCGGGAGGCCGGAGGGTGCTTTAAGAGGCGAGAGCCGAGAAGCGTTTTTGGCGGAAATTCTTCATCTATAATGGTCGCTGCGGGTAGAAAAACCACTTCCGCGAATTTCCCTTCGAATTTACGATGTTTCCCTTGGATTTGACAAGCGCGCTGCGTTGAACGTCCGGGGGCCCCAGAGTGGAAACCGAAAAGAAACAAATCGAATTAGACTCTGAACTCGACCGAGTTCTGGGCTATTTGAATTTTTCATCGGGCAAACCGGACCCGAAATTTCTAACAGCCATGAATCGGCTGTATGCGAAAGCCATCGAGGGGGGAGATTTCGCACAAAGCTCACCTGCACCCCAAACCCAACCAACCACTCAGCCCCAACCAATTAAGCGGCCCCGCGCGCGATCAAAAGCAGGGCGATTTCAACGCGGCTCTCCTTACGTAGGCCTGCCAGCTTGGGTAACCATTGAACATTGGTTGATGGATCGCCTAGACGCTCTTCAGCGAAGCAATCCGATCTATGCGCAGTGCGAACAAGCCCGGGGTGGGATTCGTTTGGTTTGGAAGTCGTTGCTCCCCGATTATTTGGACTTTCATCGAGACCTCTTGTTCCATCAAGAACCCGAAGGGATTTTCAATGGGCTGTTTTTAGGTCGCGCGATAGAAGCGGTCTTGCAGCAAGGTGGAAATTGGGATGATACGCAACGAATTGTTCCTCGCGCTATCGAACACTTAAATGACTACGTCGGTTTTCGACCCGTAGCAACCTTGGAAGGCCACGAGCTTGAACCCTACCCGCACGAATGGTTGGGAACGATCCCACTGTATATTCGAGATGTCGGCGTCGCCGATGGACCCTACCACGATCTGATCGAACGCGCTAAAACCATCTTGCTTGAAACATCCCCTGCGCTGCTTCGCGAAGCCCAGTTCGACCCGGACTTGCTCGACGAAATCGCTTTGGACCCAAGAGCCTACGATTTTGATCATCCGGTAAACAAACGCCCCAATTACTACTTCGGTCAATGGGATCCGCACCGAATCGACACCAAAGGCTATTACCGCCGGTTTATACTTCAACAAGTCACCGTCGATGCACTCATGGCACGCGTGAGCGAAGCCCACGCTCAGGCACACGCACAGACACAAGCTCAAACAAACGGGCAGTCAAACGGGCCAACAACCGGCACAGAAGGTGAAATCGCCTCTGAAGAGTTGGTAACCGAAGCCGCAGCGGTCCTTGCTGGAACCATGTTGATGGCTTCCGGGATCTCAGGTGCAAGTCCCACCGCGATCGCTTCGACGACAAGCCTCGGCGATTTAATGGGGCATATTGCAAAGTACCGAGACGCGTTTTACGAAGAGTTTTTGAAACACTTGCCAAAAGGCGAGCACCGCAAGCGGCTTGAGTCCGAAGCCCAGATTCGTCGGCAACCGCTCGGTGGTGCACGACAAGAACTCAATACGACGCTCGGAAGGCTGCGAGCCGCGCAAGTCGAGCGGATTCAAGTCGCACGAATTTTCGCACGGATGGGGAGTGCCAAGGCTGCGAAAGAGGAGTCCGATGACGTCCAAGTCCCATCGGCGAGAATTCTGTGTCGAATCGATTGCTTGCTCACCACCGGCAATCAGTTATTGCGCCATGGAGAAATCGAAAAAGCCGCCGAGATCCCCGAACAGATCGACGAGTGGATCCAGCGAGGGATCGCTTGCGGTGCTCTTGTCGACCCTTGGAATATCCTTGGATTCGCTGGGAATTTCAACCGGTTCATCGGATCGGACGCTACCGTCATCGATGATCGCGTACACGAATTGGTGCAAATCATGGAGCAGACTTTCGCTCTGCTTTCCCGAATTTGGCGAGAAGCCGCTGCGCGTGATCAGGATGAGTTATGCAATGCCACCGAAAAGAAATTCCGCCAGATGGCGGAATGGTGGCGTCAGTATGCAGCGCACGAAGTCAGCGACATCCACGCGACCGATCCAAAAATAACCCTCGAATCCTCGGAGTTGGTCGCCAGAGCACTTAGGCTCTGGCATCGCGGAGGTGCTGCCGCCGGAGATTTGAAATTCTGGACGCCGCACGCATCGCTATTCGACTCCCCTAAAGCTTACGCATTGGTCATCGAAGCCTTGCTCGACCGCGATGACTTCGTCGGCGCAAAAGCCTTGCTCATCCATTGGCTCTACCAATCCGACCGCGTGGGATTAACCAGCGGATCGATCACCTATTCAGACTTGGCACGCCGCTGGATCGAGAGACTGCTCACCACGGATCAAATCGCTCAACGAAGCCCCCAAACAACTTGGGCTTTAATCGAGAACTTCTTTGATTTACTCGAAGCCAACGCAGAACGATTCTGGCTTCCGCCCGTTTTTCAATTGGGAAGCCGCAATCGTCGTAAAAACAATCGCGATACCACTCTGGAACAAAGTGAACTCGAAGCCCTCGGAATCGATCCCCGCGATGTCGATTCTGCAGATCGCGAAAGCGACGAACTCGACGACGACACTTCGATACAAGATTCGGCTTATCAAGGTGTAAGCTACGTCGACTCGACCAATGATGGACACGATGGCTCCGTATATGAAGGGGACACAGGCAACGACGAAGAGTTCATCGAAGAGTCCAAAAGGATCGGTGAACATTTGATTTTCCTCAGCGGCTTGGCACACATGTGGAAGCAAGTCGCGCAGGTGTCCGTTGCACTAAAGTCCGATACTGCAAACAAGGCGAACACAAGCGAAACTCAAGCTCCTTCCTCATCCGATGTCGCTGAAAGCTCAGCTCGCACGTCACAGGATGCAAAAATCAACCAAGCGTTTGATGGTTGGATCAAAAGCTGCCTGTCGCAGCGAGCAGGCTTGGTAAAGCTGCTCGATCAAGTCCACCGATTTTCCATTCCGAACGGTGGCACAGATACGGACTCCATGACCCGTTACGATCGTCAACGCGTCGCCAAAGAATCGTTGCTCGAACGCATTCTGCTTACCGCCGTCGAAACCTCCGACGCAAGTCGTTTTTTATTGGCCACGCAGCCGATGATCGATGAAGGGTTGAAATCGTCGCCGAGCGAGGAAAAGCACGCCATTGAGCTTTATTCCGGATTGATGGCCGGAGATCACCAACGGGTTCAGCAAGCCTTTCCGCAGTACGTAGAAGCAATCTTGCCCAAGCCGCTTTTATATGTTTCCCTTGCTCGCGGTGGCAACCCAATAGATATCCTAACCGCTCGAGCCCGTCGCCGAACCCTTTCGCACCTTCTGATGTGGTTGCCTCGCCAAGGTTTCTATCAAAACGCTTGTGACTTGATCGGTACAGCCCGCAACATGGAGATGCACAACCATGTCGGCCACGGTGCCGTTACCGAATTTGACGACCTGTTCCAAAACGCCTTCAAAGCAATGGTAAGAGCGTTGATACGCAACGCTTACCAATGGTCCAGTACCACTGCACTCCAACCGAAATCCAATCCTAAACGACGGACCAAGCGAGTCAGAGATTACCAATCCAACGAAGCAACCCCATCGCCCGACGATCTCGCTAAACTCGAATTAGACGAAATTGTAGATTTGAACCTTCCCGAACCCGACCCGGAAGTCCTCGTACCGCTACTCGAACAACTCACAGAAAACCTGCTCAGTCACTGGCTCAGTCATTCAAGGACATTACGTCTAAGCGTCCTCGAATCGGTCGATAATACGAAACGCTGGGATCAACTCTCGAACTTCATCCAACGCTACGGGAAAGGTATCTTCACCCAAGGCTTCCTTCGGCTCGCTCATGTCCGTGCCATCCTACACCAAGGGGTAGGAAACTGGCTGCGGTTGGCGATGGAAAATCAAGACAGCCCCGAAATCCAACCAATTCTCGATGCCATCGAGGCAGGCGAAATCCCAATCGCTCAAGCCGAACAGTGGCTTGCAATCGTCTTCGAAGCCATCATCGATCATTTCGCAGAATACAAAGACTACAACAGCACCACTACCCAGTCCGACCGGGGTGAGATGCTCTACATGTTTCTCGATTTTCTTCGTCTCCGAGTTCGATACGATCGCGTCTGCTGGAACTTTAAACCAGTCTTTTGGACTCACGAAGTCTTGGTGCACGCAGGTTGCCAACAGTCCGCGAACCAATGGCGGCGAGCTCTCTCCGACCGTGTATCGAAAGAAGCCGAATCGTATTTGAACAAGCTCAAGCAGTTGCAGCAGGCTTACGCCATGAAGATGCCATCGGTTGCAGATCGACTCAACGAGCGATTCATTAAACCGATGACCATCGATCGGATGCGAGCCCTGATCCGCCCTGCCATGCGGCAACTGCGAACCAATGATTCGGAACACAGCCGTGCGTTCGATCTTCTAGTACAAGAAGCCCACATCATGATGCGAGAGCCAACAGGTGTAGGACTAGAGATACCATCCTGGCTCGTGATGCTCGAAGATGAAGTCGATCGAGTGCTTGATCAAGAGCAAAGCACCCACCCACTGGTTCGCTTGGAGAGAACAGTACAAGTCTCCAACGTCACGCTAGAACACGTCCAAGAAGAGCTTCGAAAAGCTCAAGAGCCCCCGCCGTCGCTTCCAAGCCCCGGCAATCCAGCTTGATCGGAGCTCGGACTGCCATTACTGTCGCAGTCGCACCGATTTTTCAAACTTCAAGTACATGCTACGATCCTCTCGAGCTTCCAGCCCCGTGGCCTTAACTTTCCAGTATTCCGTTAACTTCTTCAATATTCCGCCCAGCGATTCTCCATCACCAAGATCAGCGATCTGAAGGATAAAATACTTGAATGCCGCAAGCGACTGAAACCCCTCCTCTTGGGCTTGTAAAAACGATTGCTGAGCGATAATCCGATCGCCTTGCTCAACTGCTACCCGAGCCCGAAGATCGAGCATTAGTGGATCATTGGTCCGCTTGTAAATAGCATCGATGGCATCCGCAATTTCCCCGCGGGTAAAGGCTAGCGTTTCACCTTGAGCCGGTGACAACCAAGATTGAATCGGAGTGATCGCGTTGGTATCTAAAGCAATCCGCGATTGGTCATCCTCCGACAACTCCGTCTTCTTAGTAATCCCCTGCAGATCTTCGACTTTAATCGCCATCTGCGTACGACAGAATTGCTGAAGCGATTGGTTCGTTTGCCAATCGATCACATTGATCAAAGCAGGGAAACCCCGACTCCCGGAGAAGACCAGAACGAGATAGCCATAATTATTATTTGCATAAAAATCCTTGAGCTTGATCCCCCGCTTCATGGTCGCTTCAATCTTCAATGACTTCGTCTTAAACAACGGTCGGTAGTTTTCACTGAAATCATCGAAACTGATCAAACTTGCAATCTGGGGAACCATCTCTTCAGTAGAAATAAGATCCGCAGGAGTTTGATCTTCCCGGTAGTAACGCAACAAGACCGCAATCTCGTCGCTCGCCGACGAGTACCCAATCACCCGCCAGTCATGATAACCCATAGTGATTGCTTGGGAGTTATCAAAGAAATCACGTATGAGGATTGCAACGAGTTTGCGAGCAAGAACTTGCTTACGATCCTCTACCTTATCAGCGGAACCAACGTCCTTCCCAAATTGAACTATGTCCGAAATTAACCTGGTCCTGAATACTGTAATGCACTTGTCGTATTCGGAACGCATTGCGAATCCACAGAATTCATTTGCAATTTCAACAGCAGAATTGGTTTGTTTCGTCGCTGCGGGCAAGGACTCCCAGGCGTTGAAATCCTCCCAAGCAACCTTCGGTGGTGTCGACACATGTAGCTGGTGATTAGCATTCTTCGCTTTATTGTGAGAGTTAATTACAAATTTATCGAGTATCGTGGACTTGTCTAACGAATAGACCATCAGCAACATTAGCCCAACCGTGAGACACATCGTACCTGCCACAAGCCCCCACTTCCCATGAAATGCCTTGAAGGGAATGATTTTATCAAGGGCACTGCTGACCCCTTTGGCCCCAGGCTCCTCATCCCCAACTTCGTAATTCGCTGGATCCTGAGAAATCGCTTCTGCACCTCCAGAACCATCGCTAGGCTTGGTTGCGATTTCAAGCCGAAAAACGTCTCCACAATTCGGGCAAGAAATACCCCTTGTTGTAAGTTCTCGAATTTCGGCGCGTACCTGCGCGCCGCAAACACAAATCACATTTCTTTGCATGATACGTGGGAGCACCGAATTTCGTGAACACTTATGCTTTCGCCAAACAGCATTCGCCACCGAAAATCAGGGGCGAGAAAGCACAAGCAAGCGGGCGTATCCATAACATGGCGTAAAAATCAGCAACTTCAAATACGTCCAGGGATCGAAGTCGCACGTTTTTGAAATTGCCTTAACCACATACGACAAAATGTCACGCATTGACCTTGGCCAACGCGGCTTTCGCCGTTGCCACACAGCGCCGAATGTCCTCGATCGGATCCTTCGGGTTCTCCTCGTATTCCAACGACAATGCCCCGTCAGCCGGAAATTTCGCTTGGATCAACGCATCAAAGACCGACCCGCAGTCCAAATGACCTTCCCCAAGCAACACACCGCGTGTGTTTTCTTTCATCTCCGCAAAATCCTTGAGGTGGATCCCGTAAAGTCGCCCAGCCAACCCCCGAATCACATCGACCGGCTTCTCTCCCGAACGGATGAAATGCCCAAGGTCGGCGCAAGCCCCGATTCGCGGATCGCGCCCTTCGATCGCCCTCAGCACGTCAACAACCTTGTTGAATCGGTCTGATGGTCCGTGGTTATGGATGGCAATCCGGATGTCAAATTCTTGAACAAGGTCATTCAATGAGTCCATCGAGTCAGGAGTCGGAGCAGCCGATATGTTCTTGACCCCAGCTTTTTTGGCAAACTCAAATACTTTGCGGTTCGCCGCTGCATCCTTGGTAAACCCGTTCACACCGTGCGCCGAAATCGTCAGCCCAAGCCCGCGGACCTTATCGACCATCGCCCGAATCTCTTCGTCCGTAGCAGTCAGCGGAAACATGCCACTGAAAAACTCGACTTGGTCAAAACCCAAGTTCTTGGTGTGCTCGAGCGCCGCGTCGACCGGGAACCCACGCAGCGAATAAATCTGCAACCCAAGCTTCAAACCGGCTTGCTTGGCCTCTTGCGCTATCAAACGCTGAACCGGACTCATCACGCTACAAACGGCCGAACCTCCCAAAAATAATCCGGTGGTTTGCAACCAAGTTCTTCGGGATGATCGATTGTGGGTGGGATTGGAATTCTGCATGTTCAAAACCTTGTTGAAATCCTTCAGGGGAGGGGAAGCGTGAGGAGGGACGATATAATGGGTTGTCACAGCACGACTGCAAAGTACACTGCTGGCAACTCGGGTTCCGCTCAATTGGCGATCCACCCATAATAATCGATTTCCACTCGGCAAACTCGCAGGATTTTCTATGGCAAGCAAAGATTTTGATATCGATCAACTCGCTGCCTACCTGCACTTAACTCCCGACCAAGTCGCGAAGATGGCATCGCGTGGAAAACTGCCGGGACGCAAAGTCAACAATGCTTGGAAATTCTCGGAATCCGAAATCCACCACTGGCTCGAAGAACAAATCGGAATCGTTGAACCCGACGAACTCCAAAAAGTCGAACGTATCCTCGAGAAGAATTACGATACATCCATCGACGATCGCTCGATGCTCTGGGAATTCATGTCCACCGAAGCCATCTCGATCCCACTCGATGCTAGAACCCGAAGTTCCGTCGCACGCGAAATGGCAAACCTCGCTGCTCGAACCGGCTTGCTCTGGGACGGCCCCCAGATGGCCGAAGCAGTACTTGCCCGCGAAGCCCTCCACCCAACCGCTCTTGAAAACGGCGTCGCTCTGCTGCACCCACGTCGCCCTCAGTCCTCTATCCTCTCCGATTCCCTCGTCGCCTTAGGAATCTCTCCCCGCCCTATCCCCTTCGGTAACACCTCCGGTTTGCTGACCGATATCTTTTTCCTGATCTGCTCGACCGACGACCAAATCCACCTAAAAATCCTCGCTCGTCTCGCTCGACTCGTCAGCGACGAAGTACTCTTAACCATGCTTCGCTCCGCCCAAAGCCCAGCCGAAGTCATCGAACTGATCCGTACGGCCGAATCCGAACTGATCGCTTCCGACGCACGCTAATTCCCCTTCCTCAGCAAAACCACCGGAGAGTCACGCAGTCTCTCCTCAAAAACGCCTCCGATTCCAACAAGGTTCATCACTACCATGAAACGGGGGAGAGGCTCGAGAGAAATAGCAACACCGCGAACCGAGCAAGCGGAGCCGCTGCTCGCTTGGTGCGGCTCGACCGACCCAGCCTGGCGCACTCTCCTCGAAGCCATCCCCGAATCCCTCGCCCCAAACATCGAATTACTTCGCTGCAATGATGTCTCCGATTGGATCGCTCAGTGCGAACCCGCGAAGAACATCCAACTCCTCGTCGGTCTCGAACACCGCAATGATCATCACGCCTTAGAACTCCTGAAACAACTTGCCGCTCCACCTACCCCAAAAACCACCCCTCAAACAGCCTCGAACGCGCATCGCAAAAAATCCAGTACGACTTCTCGCTCAAAACCCAAGCCAAACCAAAGTCTTGCTATCGCCGCGGTCTTGGGGGAGGACTGGCAAGGACACCGAAGAACTTTCCCACTTCCAGACTCCCTGGAAACCTTCTACTGGTATCAATGGTTCGATGGAGTCTTACCATGGATCCAATCACGCGACTTGCTACCTGCAAACAACCAACAGCTCTCTCCACGTGTCGGGCGAATAATCGATCGTAGCGAACAAGCCAAATCGATCCTGCGTGCTCACATGCAACAGCCCAGTATGCAACAACCCAGTATGCAACTTGCAGCAATGCCGGAACCGCGTACATGCTGGGTTCTCTCCGATGAACCCAAAAGCGTTGCACTCTGGCAAAGCCTTCTCGAACAATACGGCGTTCGCACCATCGGATCACTCATCGATGATGCTTGGCCTACATTGCAAACAGATTGCATCTTTTACGCCCCCGAATCTCGGTCAGCTCAAGCCCCGGTGTCTGTAGAACCAAATCCGCGAATCGTCAATGACCTGCGATCGCTTCGCGACGAACACACAACGAGTTTCATTGTCTTATTCCACCCGTTCCTAAGATGGAACGACTGGCCGACATTTCACAAATCCGGCGCGGATGCGATCGCTTGCCCACCGTGTTCTCTCGAAGGCATCCTCACCACTTGCTTTCTTCACCGCTAGGTTTTCTTCACGGCAAGGTTTTCCTCGCAACCCGGTTCATAGGGTTTGATGTGGCCGTTGGCCACGCAATGGTAACCCGACGCGTCAGCGAGGCAGCAGCGGAGTAGTGGTTGATTTCATCAGCCGCAGTTGCTCAGGGCTATCGGTTTATTGAGCGGTGGGATCTTACGCAGAGCGCGCGTATGGATGATGGGCCGTGTACTGCAATGCCTCCCTCACGGTTCGGGTTACCGATAGATGTGATGTGGCCGTAGGCCACCCGATGGTAACCCGACGCGTCAGCGAGGCAGCAGCGGAGTAGTGGTCGATTTCATCAGCCACAGTTGCTCAGGGCTATCGGTTTATTGAGCGGTGGGATCTTACGCAGAGCGCGCGTATGGATGATGGGCCGTGTACTGCAATGCCTCCCTCACGGTTCGGGTTACCGATAGATGTGATGTGGCCGCTGGCCACCCAATGGTAACCCGACGCGTCAG
>Ga0315899_10000893_pt1 | contig 35154 bp, 34 predicted proteins | sample LakEriMetagenome_2_FD_203518 | JGI IMG/M metagenome (GOLD analysis project Ga0315899, IMG submission 203518) | Freshwater fungal communities from buoy surface, Lake Erie, Ohio, United States - Buoy 4 MA112 | ecosystem: Environmental > Aquatic > Freshwater > Lake | place: USA: Lake Erie, Ohio...
AGCAACGCGTTCTTCTGGGGGATGCCCCGCAGCAGCATCACCGTCTCGGCGAGCACCAGCTCGGCGACGCTGCGGGTGTTCGAGAACGGCGCGTTGAACACCGGGATGCCGCGCCGCGCGGCGGCGCCGAGGTCGATCTGGTTGGTGCCGATGCAGAACGCGCCGACGGCGACCAGCCTGGGCGCGGCGTCGAGCACCGCCTCGGTCAGCTGGGTGCGCGAGCGGATGCCGAGAAAGTGGGCGTCCGCGATCGCCTCGGCGAGCTGCGCGCCGGCGAGCGCGCCGGGTCGCGCGTCCACCGTCGTGTAGCCGTCGGCCGCGAGCGCGTCCACCGCAGAGCGGTGGATGCCCTCGAGCAGCACGAATCTCAGGCGGTCCTTGGGGACCGAGAGGCGGGGCGCCGCGAGCGCCGGAGCGGAGGTCGTCATGGCCCCGGTTCTAGCAGGATCCGTGCCGCGGGCCGCCGGATGACGGCCCCGCCGACACGGTCATCGCCCCGACGCGGGGCGACGCGTCAGAACTTCGTCAGCACCGTCCGCAGCCGCTCGATCATCAGGTCGATGTGCTGCTTCTCCGCCACGAACGGCGGGGCGACGATCAGGCTGTCGCCGGTCGACTTCAGGTTCAGGTTCGCGTCGTAGAGCGCCTTCTGCGCCTCGTGGCCGCGCGCGCCCGGCGGCTGCCCGGCGGGCGAGAGCTCGAGCGCGCCCATCATGCCGATGCCCCGGATGTCGACCAGGCACGGCAGGTCGCGCAGCGACCACAGCGCGTCGAGGAAGTAGTCGGACATCGCCGCCGCGCGACCGATCAGGTCTTCGGAGGCGAAGATGTCCATCATCGCGAGGCCCGCGGCGCACGAGGCCGGATGCGCCGAGTAGGTGTAGCCGTGGAAGAACTCGATGCCCTTCGCCGGACCCGCCTCGGTGATCGCGTCGTAGATCGACTGCTTCACCGCGATCGCGCCGAGCGGCTGCGCGCCGTTGGTGATCGCCTTGGCCATCGTCATCAGGTCCGGCGTCACGCCGAACTTCTGGGCGCCGAACGGCGCGCCCATCCGGCCCCAGCCGGTGATCACCTCGTCGAACACCAGCAGGATGCCGTGCTGGTCGCAGATCGCGCGGATGCGGTCGAGGTAGCCCTTCGGCGGCGGCAGGCAGCCGAAGCTGCCGGCGGCCGGCTCGACGAACACCGCGGCGATGTTGTCGCCGCCGACCATCGTGCAGATGCGCTGCAGGTCCTCGGCGAGGTCGCCTCCCGTCTCGGGCTGGCCGCGGACGAACCGGTTCTCCGGCAGCGCGGTGTGGCGCATGAAGTGCACGCCGGGCAGGCCGACGCCGAAGGTGCGCCGGTTGTTGACCATGCCCGACAGCGCGACGCCGCCCATGTTGACGCCGTGGTAGGCGCGCTCGCGCGAGACGAACAGCTGGCGATGCCCCTGGCCGCGGATGCGGTGGTAGGCGAGCGCCATCTTCATCGCCGAGTCGACCGACTCCGAGCCGGAGCAGGTGAAGAACACCCGGTTCAGCCCCTCGGGCGTGTACTGCGCGACCCGCTGCGCGAGCTCGAACGCCTTCGGATGCGCGCGGGTGAACGGCATCGTGTAGTCGAGCGTCATCAGCTGGTCGTGGACCGCCTGCGCGATCTCGGGCCGGCAGTGGCCGGCGGCGACGCAGAACAGGCCCGACGACGCGTCGAGCACCTGCGAGCCGTCGGGCTTCCAGAGCCACACGCCCTCGCCGCGCACGAACATCCGCGGCTCCTGCTTGAACTCCTTGTTCGGCGAGAACGGCATCCAATAGTTCTGGCGCGCGTCGGCTTCGATCAGCGGATCGGCGTGGCCCATGCGGGTGCTCCTTCAGGCAAGGCATCGGCGGGCGCTGAGGCGCGCCCGGTGCGGAGCGCCGGCCCGCGGGGGCCGGCGGGTCGGCGATCGACGATCACCAGTCGATCGTCGCGGTCAGCGCCTCGGCGGCGTTGCGCAGGTTGGGCAGGAACTCGAGGCCGTCCTCGATCTTCATCCGCGTCGAGGGCGCCTGCACGGCGACGCCGGCGACGACCTTGCCTTCGCTGTTGCGCACCGGCACGGCGATGCAGCAGATGCCGGGCAGGTACTCCTCGTTGTCGATCGAGTAGCCGCGCTCGCGGATCGCGTTGAACTCGTTCGACAGCCGCTTGGGGTCGACGAGCGTCTGCGCGGTGTGCTTGATCAGCGGGGTCTGGGTCAGGAAGCGGTCGCGGCTGCGCTTGGGCATCGCGGCGAGGAAGAGCTTGCCGCTCGCCGACGCGTACAGCGGCACCCGCGAGCCCGAGCCGAAGTGCACCCGCAGCGGCCACGCGGTCTCGACCCGGTCGAGGTAGAGCACGGTGTTGCCGTTGGGGATGGTCAGGTTGCAGGTCTCGCCGACCTGCTCGACCAGCTCCTCGAGGATCGCGTGGCGCGCCGCGCGGTGCGGCGAGCTCAGCAGCACCTGGCCGGCGAAGCGGTTCAGCCGCTCGGCGAAGCCGTAGCGCTTGGTGTCGGGCTCCCGGGCGACGACGCCCGCGTGCTCGAGGGTGCCGAGGATGCGGAGCACCGTGGGCTTGGGCAGCTGGACCGCCTGGGCGATCTCGGCGAGCTGGGGGGGACGCTCGTGGTCGCCGAGGGCCTCGAGGATCCGGATGGCGCGAAGGATCGCTGACCCGGCGGGTACGTCGGCGTGGGATTCGGTGGTGGTGGCACTCATGGCAGGACTCGCATCTCCTCTGTGTGTCCGTTCCGAGCCGTCGTCGACGACGGTCTGACTCGATTATGGTGAAAACGGAACCACCGTGCAGTAGAAAACGGAATCCTTGGGTTTCGCGCGCGCGAGGCCGCCTTGTGGCGCCCCGAACCGGCGGGTACGGTCCGCCGCATCGACACACGAGGCGCGCGATGAACAAGCCCCTTCCGATCCATCGACAGGTCGTCGCAGGCCGCCACCGGATGACGCCGTCGGAGGCGTTCGTCGAGACCCTCGTCGCGCAGGGCGTGACCGACGTGTTCGGCATCGTCGGCTCGGCCTACATGGACGCGCTCGACCTGTTCCCCGCGGCGGGCATCCGCTTCGTGATGGTCGCGCACGAGCAGGGCGCGGCGCACATGGCCGACGGCTACGCGCGCGTGTCGGGCCGTCACGGCGTGTGCATCGCGCAGAACGGTCCGGGCATCACCAACTTCGTGACCGCGGTGGCGGCGGCCTACTGGGCGCACTCGCCGGTCGTCGTCGTGACGCCCGAGACCGGCACGATGACGCTCGGCCTGGGCGGCTTCCAGGAGACCGAGCAGCTGCCGATCTTCTCGAAGATCACCAAGTACCAGGCGCACGTGAACAACAAGGCGCGCATGGCGGAGCTCACCGGCCGCGCGTTCGATCGCGCGCTGCTCGAGCTCGGGCCCTCGCAGCTCAACATCCCGCGCGACTACTTCTACGGCGACATCGAGGCCGAGATTCCGGCGCCGATCCGCATCGAGCGCGGCGCGGGCGGCGAGGCCGCGCTCGCGCAGGCGGCCGACCTGCTCGCGCAGGCGAAGTTCCCGGTGATCCTGTCGGGCGGCGGCGTGATCAACGCCGACGGGTGGGGCGAGGCGGTGCAGCTCGCCGAGCTGCTGCAGGCCCCGGTCGCGTGCAGCTACCTGCACAACGACGCGTTCCCGGCGAGCCACCCGCTGTGGTGCGGCCCGCTCGGCTACCAGGGCAGCAAGGCCGCGATGAAGCTGATGGCGAAGGCCGACGTGGTGCTCGCGCTCGGCACGCGGCTCGGACCGTTCGGCACGCTGCCTCAGCACGGGCTCGACTACTGGCCGAAGCACGCGAAGATCATCCAGGTCGATGCCGACGCGAAGATGCTCGGGCTGGTCAAGCCGATCTCGGTCGGGCTGTGCGGCGACGCGCGCGCCGCGGCGGGCGCGCTCGTCGAGCGGCTGAAGGGCCGCACGCTCGCATGCCAGGGCAACCGCGAGGCGCGACTCGCCGAGGTGCGCGCCGAGAAGGCCGCGTGGGAGCAGGAACTCGCCGAGTGGACCCACGAGAAGGATTCGTGGTCGCTCGAGACGGCGAAGGGCTCCTCGCACATGCACCCGCGCCAGATGCTGCGCGAGCTCGAGCGCGCGATGCCGGCCCGCGCGATGGTGTCGACCGACATCGGCAACATCTGCTCGGTGTCGAACAGCTACCTGCGCTTCGACGCGCCGCGCTCGATGTTCGCCGCGATGGCGTTCGGCAACTGCGGCTACGCGTTCCCGACGATCGTCGGCGCGAAGCTCGCCGCGCCCGACCGCCCCGCGATCGCCTACGTCGGCGACGGCGCGTGGGGCATGAGCTTCGGCGAGCTGCAGACCTGCGTGCGCGAGAACATCCCGGTCACCGCGGTCGTCTTCAACAACGGCCAGTGGGGCGCGGAGAAGAAGAACCACGTCGACTTCTACAACAACCGCTTCGTCGGCGTGAACCTCGAGAAGCAGCCGAGCTGGGCGGCGGTGGCGCGCGCGATGGGGGCCGAGGGCCTCGTCGTCGACCGGGTGTCCGACGTCGGTCCGGCGCTCGCCGCGGCCGCGAAGGCGCAGCAGGAAGGCCGCACGACGGTGCTCGAGATGATGGTGACCGCGGAGCTCGGCGATCCGTTCCGGCGCGACGCGCTCAGCAAGCCGGTGCGCCACCTCGACAAGTACAAGGCGTACGTCTGAGCCGGCCGCCGCGCGGCGCGCGCAGCGCTCAGCGATCGCCGTAGTCGGGGCGACGCTTCTCGAAGAACGCCGTCACGCCTTCTCGCGCGTCGGGCACCTGGCTGCTGCTCGCCATCAGTTCGCTCGCGTATGCGTAGGCCTGCGGCAGGGGCAGGTCGACCTGCGCGTAGAAGCCCTGCTTGGCCATGCCCTTCGACTCGCGCGTGCCGCGGGTCGCGCGGTCGAGCAGCGCCAGCGTCTCGCGCTCGAGGTCCGCCGCCGGCACGACCCGGTTGACCAGCCCCCAGTCCGCCGCGGTGGCCGCATCGATCGGGTCGCCGGTGAAGGACATCTCGAGCGCCCGCTTGCGTCCGACGGCGCGGGTCACCGCCACGGTCGGCGTGTGGCAGAACCAGCCGGCCTTGCCTCCGGGCAGTGCGAAGGACGCGGTGTCCGCGGCCACCGCGAGGTCGCAGGTCGCCACCAGCTGGCAGCCGGCCGCGACGGCCAGCCCGTGCACGCGCGCGATCACCACCTGCGGCACCGAGAGGATCGTCTCCATCAGCGTCGTGCAGGTGCGCAGCAGCGTGCGCATCTCGGCGAGGCCGGCGTCGGTCATGTCCCCGAAGTCGTGCCCCGCACTGAACACCGGGCCCGCGCCGGCGAGGATCACGCCGCGCGCATCGCTGCGCCCGATCTCGCGGAACGCGTCGATCATCTCCTCCATCGCCTCGCGCGACAGCGTGTTGCGCCGATCGGCGCGGTCCATCGTCAGCAGCGCGTGCGCGCCCGCGCGCTCGACGCGGATGTGCCGGTACGTCACGGTCGTCTCCTCACGAATTTCTCCGGTGCACTCCGGTCCATTGTGGCCGACCTTCGGGCTGCGCCGCGACATGCGCGCGCATCCGCGGAACGGCGACGCGTCCGCGGCGCGCGACGACCCGACGACGGCATGCCGCGCACTCGTGCGATGGATTAGCTTGGACCGACCGGCCTCGCCACCCACGAGCACCGAGCCGGACTCCAGAGGAGGAGACACGCGATGAACCTGAAGCATCTCGCCGCGGCGGCGTTGGTCGCCGCCGCCCTGCCCGCCGCCATGGCGCAGGACAAGCCGCAGGAAGAGCCGTTCTGGGCCAAGGGACGACCGAAGAACCCGGTCGCCGACAAGATGGCCCCGATCCCCGCGTTCCCGATCCCGACGCCGGCCGACAAGCTGCCGATCTCGAAGATGAAGCTGCCGCCGGGCTTCAAGGTCGAGGTCTACGTCGCGGAGATCTTCGACGCCCGCAGCATGCGCCAGGGCGACAAGGGCACCCTCTTCGTGAGCTCGCTGTTCGGCGCCGGCAAGCTCTACGCGGTCGTCGACAAGGGCGGCAAGCGCGAGATCAAGACGCTCGCCGAGAAGCTCTTCCTGCCGAGCGGCATCGAGTTCCACAAGGGCAGCCTCTACCTCGCCACGCCCAAGGACATCGTCCGTTACGACAACATCGAGGCCAACCTCGACAAGCTGCCCGCGCCGGTGATGGTGTACGACAAGCTGCCGGGCGAGATCCCGCACGGCTGGAAGTTCATCAAGGTCGGGCCGGACAACAAGCTCTACGTGCCGGTGGGCGCGCCCTGCAACATCTGCGAGCCCGACGATCGCTTCACGAAGATCTTCCGGATGAACCTCGACGGCTCGAACGTCGAGACCTTCGTGCACGGCATGCGCAACACCGTCGGCTTCGACTTCCATCCGAAGACCGGCAACCTCTGGTTCACCGACAACCAGCGTGACTGGCTGAGCGAGGACCTGCCGGAGGACGAGCTCAACCACGTCACGAAGGCCGGCCAGCACTTCGGCTATCCGTACTGCCACGCGGGCGATTTCGCCGACCCCGAGCTCGGCTGGGGCAAGAACTGCGCCGACTACGTGAAGCCGGCGGTCAAGCTCGGCGCGCACTCGGCGCCGCTCGGCATGCGCTTCTACAGCGGCAAGATGTTCCCGGCGAAGTACCAGGGCGCGATCTTCATCGCCCGCCACGGCCCGTGGAACCGCACGAAGAAGTACGCGGCCGACGTGGTCGTCGCCTTCCCCGACGGCAAGGGCGGCATCTCGAAGGTCGAGCCGTTCCTCACCGGCCTGGTGGAGAACAACGAGTACCTCGGGCGCCCGGCGGACGTGATGGTGATGAAGGACGGCTCGCTGCTCGTCAGCGACGACCACAACGGCGCGATCTACCGCGTCACCTACACGGGCAAGTGAAGCCGGTGCGGCGCACGTCCCGGATCGCGTTGCGGGCGGCGCCGCCCGTGCTCGCCGTGCTGGCCGCGCTGTCCGCCCCGGCGGCGGCGCAGTCGGCGAAGCCCGCCCCGGCGGCGCAGCCCGCCCGGCCCGCGCCGGCCGCACCGGCCGCGTCCGACTACGCGCAGCGCTGGCAGGCGGTCTGCGCCGCCTGCCACGGAGAGCGGGGGCAGAGCACGCTGCCGCTGGTGCCGTCGATCGGCGGGCAGCCGTCGTTCTACGTCGCGACGCAGCTGTTCCTGTTCCGCGACGGCCGGCGCAACGACCACCCGCAGGCCGCGGCAATGTCGGCGATCGCGAAGGAGATGGACAACACCGCGCTGCGCGGCTGGTCCGACTTCGTCGCGACGCTGCCGCCGCCGGCACGGCCGGACGCGACGCCGGACGTCGACCGGATGAAGCGCGGTCGCGCGCTCGCCGAGTCGAAGCACTGCCTCGGGTGCCACGGCCGCGACCTCGCCGGCCAGCGGCAGGTGCCGCGCGTCGCGCACCAGCGCGAGGACTACCTGCAGCTCACGCTGAAGGGCTTCCGCAGCGGGCAGCGCGTCGGCTACACCGGCGCGATGTCGGAGGCGGTGGCGGGGCTCGCGCCGCAGGACCTCGACGACCTCGCGCACTTCCTCGCGCACGCGCCCGCGACGCCCTGAGCGTCGCCTACTTGCCGAAGAACAGCTGCGGCAGCCACAGCGCCGTGGCCGGCACGTGGATCAGGATCGCGGTCATCGCGACCATCGACAGCAGGAACGGCCAGGTGCCCTGGAACACCTCGTCGATCGAGCCCTCGCGGCGCACCCCCTGGATCACGTAGAGCGTCATGCCGACCGGCGGGCTCAGCAGCGAGATCTCGCACATCAGCACCATGAAGACGCCGAAGTGGACCGGGTCGATGCCGGCCGCGGTGACGAACGGGAAGATGATCGGCACCGTGCCCACCAGCATCGGCAGCGTCTCGAAGAAGATGCCGAGCAGCAGGTAGAAGAGCGCGAGCCCCCAGAGCAGCACCTCGGGCGAGGCCTCGATCGACTTGACCACCGCGGCGAGCGACTGCGTGACGCCGAGCAACCCGAGCACGAAGTTCAGGTAGAACGCTGCCGCCAGGATCAGCAGGCTCATCGCGGTCAGCCGCGCGGTCGCGAGGAAGCTCTCGTGCAGCATGCCGATCGTGAGCTTGCGGTAGGCCGCCGCGACCGCGAGCGAGCACACGACGCCGAGCGCGGCGCTCTCGGACACCGTCGCCCAGCCGGTGTAGATGCTGCCCATCACGACGACGAAGACGAAGAGCGGCGCGAGCAGGTGCACCAGGCGCCCGAGCTTCTCGGCGGTGGGCGCGTCAGGCTCGCGCACGCCGGCGAGCTTCGGCCGAGCGAGTGCGATCACCGCGATCGTCAGCATGAACAGCACCGTCATGATCGCGCCCGGCAGCAGGCCCGCCGCATAGAGGCGGCCCGCCGAGGTGTTGGTCATCGCGCCGTACACCAGGAACGCGATGCCCGGCGGGATCAGGTTGCCGAGGCTCGCGCCGGCGGCGATCGAGCCGAGCACCAGCCGCTGGTCGTAGCCGCGATGGCGGAACGCGGGCAGCGCGATCGTGGAGATCGTCGCGGCGGTCGCGACCGACGAGCCCGATACCGCCGAGAACAGCGCCGACGCGCCGACGTTCGTGTGCAGCAGCCCGCCCGGCAGCGGGTTCAGCCAGTCGGCGAGCGACGCGTACATCCGGTCGGTCGCGCCGCCGCGCACCAGGATCTCGCCGAGCAGGATGTAGAGCGGGATCGACAGCAGCACGTAGTCCTCGGTCGCGCCCCACAGCTGGTTGCCGAACGCGAACACCGCCGGCGTGCCGAGGTAGCCGACCGCGCCGATCATCGCGACGCCGGCCATCACCGTCGCGACGTGCAGCCCCATTAACATCAGCACGAGCATCAGCACGAAGCCGACGCCGATCTCGAACGGCCCGATCATCGCGCGCCCTGCGTGCCGCCGCCGACCTTGATGCCGCCGGTCTCGGCCTCGATCTCCTCGTCGAGCGTCGGCGGACCGTAGACGCGGTTCAGGCGGTCGCGGTCCCGGGCCAGCAGCACGCCGGCGTGCACCGCCATCGCGAGCGCGACCAGCGCGAACAGCAGCCAGCCGACGAACCAGAGCGACTGCGGCAGCCACATCGGCGTCTGCAGCGGCGAGGTCGAGTGGCTGTCGAACTCGATGCTCTCGGCGAGCACCGTCCAGGCGCGCCACGCGGCGAAGGAGGCGACCGCGGCGAGGCTCGCCATCGCGAGCCAGTTCAGCGCGGCGCGCGGGCCGGCGGGCAGCTTCGAGAGCAGGAAGTCGACGCGGGTGTGACCGCGCGCCAGCAGCGCGTACGAGAACCCGAGGGCACTGGTGACGGCGCATTTCGGGTCGACCTTGTTGCAAGAAGCCTTCCAGATCGGCAGCACGACCTTGGTCACCGCGTCCTTGACCTTCTTCTCGTCGGCCGGGGTGACGGGCACGAGGGTCATCGCGAACTTGGTGTTCTCCTTGCACGGCTCCTTGCCGACGTTGCAGTTCATCGCGTCGCCGTTCGCGCGCAGCGCGAGCGACCACATCTCGTCCTCCATCTTCTTGAACTGCGAGACCAGGCTCTTCTGCGCCTCGGGCGAGAACTTGTTCCAGTAGTCGAGGTTCATGAAGTGGCCCTGCACCGAGCCGGAGACCGACAGCGGCAGGAAGTGCGTCGTGACCTCGGGCCACTTGCCCGAATTGCCGGAGGTCGGCGAGGTCACGCCGCAGTCGGCGACGCCGCGCTGCAGCGACGGGTAGACCTCGGAGAACTGCATCGTCACCGGCGTTGCGCCGAAGCTCTGGATCAGCGCCGCCATCGAGGGCGTGAAGCTGCGGACCTTCAGGCCCTTCAGGTCGTCCACCGACTTGATCGGCTTGTTGCAGTAGAAGACCTGCGGCCCGAACGGCCACAGCGTCATCACCTTCGCGTTGAAGCGCCGCTGCAGCCGCTCGTCGAAGGCCTGGCGGTACGCGTCGACGGCCTTGCGCAGGTCCTCCATGTTCGTCGACACGCCGATCAGGTCGATGCCTTCGAAGAACGGATCGTCGCGCGAGGCCATGCCGATCTGCACGCTCATCACGTCGAAGGTGCCCGAGCGCAGCAGCCGCAGCGCGTCGGCCGCCTGCACGCCGAGCACGTCCATCGGGTTGTAGTTCACCGCGAGGTTGGCGCCCATCAGCTTCGGCAGCGCGGTGAAGAACGGCTTCTCGACGCCCTCCACGTGGTTGCGGTTCGACGAGAAGTTGCCGGCGACGCGCATCGACGTCGGATCGGCGGCCTGAGCGCCGGACGCGAGACCGAGGAGCGAGCACAGGGTGAGCACGGAGAGCAGGCGGGACATCGTCGGATCCTCGGAGTGGATGGGGGCGGTCGGGTCGTCCGGTTCGTCGACAGCAGCGTACCGGATCGTCGACAATGCATTCACGCGACGTCGACGACCCGAGGCGCACTCGCGCGGTGCGCGCCGCCATCGCCTCCCCGGCGCGGTGCGCGGCGGGGCGACGCCGCGGTGCATCGCGTCCGCGGGCCCGGACGTGCCGATACGATGCAAGAGTCGTGCTAGCGCGCAGCCCCCGCGCGCGTCTTTCCGGAGCCCCGCCGATGAAGCTGCTCGTCGTCAACTCGAACACCTCCGACTTCGTCACCGGCCGCGTCGCCGAGGGCGCGCGCATCGCCGCGAGACCCGGCACCGACGTCGTGGCGGTGACCGGCCGCTTCGGCGCGAAGGTCATCGCGACCCGCACCGAGCTCGCGGTCGCCGAGCACGCCACCGTCGAGCTGCTGGCCGAGCACGCGCCGGGATGCGACGCCGCGGTGATCGCGGTGTCCTACGACTGCGGGCTGTGGGCGGCGCGCGAGATGCTGGACATCCCGGTCGTCGGCATCACGGAGGCGGCGCTGCTGACCGCGTGCATGCTCGGCACGCGGATCGGCATGGTGGTGTTCGGCGACCGCGTTCTGCCGATCTACCGCGAGGTGGTCGACCGGCACGGCCTGTCCGGCCGAGTGGTCGCGTGGCGCGGCATCGCGTCGAACGCGCCCTACTCCGCCGGGGACACGCGCGCGTCGGACGCGCTCGCGATCGAGGCCGCGATCGACCTCGCCGCGCGCGACGACTGCGAGGCGGTCGTGCTGACCGGCGCGGTGATGGCGGGGGTCGCGACGCGCCTGCAGCCGCGGGTGCCGGTACCGATCGTCGACGGCGTCACCTGCGCGGTGCGGATGGCGCAGATGCTGGTCGATGCGGCGCCGGCGAAGGCTCGCACCGGCAGCCTCGCGCCGCTGCCCGCGCGCGAGCAGGCGGGCCTCGGGCCGGCGCTCGCCGCGCGCTTCGGCGCCACCGGGCCGGCGCCCGTAAGTGACTGATTCTCCAGCCTTCGGGCCGCGGCAGCCCGTATAATCGAGGGTTTTCCCGTCGAGCCGTCCCGGCATCGCCCCGCATGCAAGAACGCTACGCCCCCGCCGAAGTCGAATCCGCCGCCCAGCAGCACTGGAACGCGATCGACGCCTACCGCGCCGTCGAGCACGACCCGCGCTTCCCGAAGGGCAAGTACTACGCGTGCTCGATGCTGCCCTACCCGTCGGGCAAGCTGCACATGGGCCACGTGCGGAACTACACGATCAACGACGTGCAGTACCGGCACCTGCGCATGAACGGCTGGAACGTGCTGATGCCGATGGGCTGGGACGCGTTCGGCCTGCCGGCCGAGAACGCGGCGATGAAGAACGGCGTCGCGCCCGCGAAGTGGACGTACGAGAACATCGCCTACATGAAGCGCCAGATGCAGGCGATGGGGCTCGCGATCGACTGGTCGCGCGAGATCGCGGCCTGCGACCCGGCGTACTACAGGTGGAACCAGTGGCTGTTCCTGCGGATGCTCGAGCGAGGCATCGCCTACCGCAAGACGCAGGTCGTCAACTGGGATCCGGTCGACCAGACCGTGCTCGCCAACGAGCAGGTGATCGACGGGCGCGGCTGGCGCACCGGCGCGGTGGTCGAGAAGCGCGAGATCCCCGGGTACTACCTGAAGATCACCGACTACGCGGCGGAGCTGCTCGAGCAGGTCGAGCACCACCTCGACGGCTGGCCCGAGCGCGTGCGGATCATGCAGGCGAACTGGATCGGCCGCTCGATCGGCGTGCGCTTCGCGTTCCCGCACTCGATCCGCGGCGCCGACGGCGCGCCGGTGGGCGACGGCAGGCTGCACGTCTTCACGACGCGCGCCGACACGATCATGGGCGTGACCTTCGTCGCGGTCGCCCCCGAGCATCCGCTCGCGACGGTCGCCGCCGCGCGTGACGCGCGGGTCGCGGCCTTCGTCGCCGAGGCCAAGCGCGGCTCGGTGATGGAGGCCGACCTCGCGACGATGGAGAAGAAGGGCGTCGCGACCGGCCTCTTCGTCGAGCACCCGCTGACCGGCGCGCAGGTCGAGGTCTGGGTCGGCAACTACGTGCTGATGAGCTACGGCGACGGCGCGGTGATGGGCGTGCCGGCTCACGACGAGCGCGACTTCGCGTTCGCGCGCAAGTACGGGCTGCCGATCCGGCAGGTGATCGCGCGCGTCGGCGCCCCGCGCGACGGCGAGGAGGCCTTCACCGACCAGCGCTGGCAGGCCTGGTACGAGGACAAGTCGAACGTCGCCTGCACGAACAGCGGGGCGTACGACGGGCTCGCCTACGAGGCCGCGATCGAGGCGGTCGCCGCCGACCTCGCCGCCAAGGGCCTCGGCGACCGGAAGGTCCAGTACCGCCTGCGCGACTGGGGCATCTCGCGCCAGCGCTACTGGGGCACGCCGATCCCGATCATCCACTGCGCCGACTGCGGCCCGGTGCCGGTGCCCGACGACCAGCTTCCGGTGGTGCTGCCCGAGGACCTGGTGCCGGACGGCAGCGGCAATCCGCTGGCGAAGGACGAGCGCTTCCTGAAGTGCGCGTGCCCGAAGTGCGGCAAGCCCGCCCGGCGCGAGACCGACACGATGGACACCTTCGTCGACTCCGCCTGGTACTACATGCGCTACTGCTCGCCGGACAACGCGACGGCGATGGTCGACGCGCGCGCCGACTACTGGATGCCGATGGACCAGTACATCGGCGGCATCGAGCACGCGGTGCTGCACCTGCTGTACGCGCGCTTCTGGACGAAGGTGATGCGCGACGTCACCGGCCACGTGCCGTCCGACCCGAAGCGCGGCCTGGTCGCCTTCGACGAGCCGTTCACGCGCCTGCTCTGCCAGGGGATGGTGCTGAACCACATCTACTCGCGCAAGAACGCGAAGGGCGGCATCGAGTACTTCTGGCCCGACGAGGTCTCCGACGTGCACGGTCCGGACGGTCGCGTCACGCACGCGGTGCTCAAGTCCGACGGCTCGCGCGTCGAGTACGAGGGCGTGGGCACGATGTCGAAGTCGAAGAACAACGGCGTCGACCCGCAGGCGCTGATCGACAGGTACGGTGCGGACACCGCGCGGCTCTTCGTGATGTTCGCGAGTCCGCCCGAGCAGACGCTCGAATGGTCCGACGCCGGCGTCGAGGGCGCGAGCCGCTTCCTGCGGCGCGTCTGGGCGTTCGGCCACGCGTCGCGCGACGCGGTCGCGCGCGCGGCGGGCACGTCGGCGGCCGAGCACGCGGGCGCGATGTCCGCGGCCGCGAAGGCGCTGCGCCGCGAGATCCACACGGTGCTCAAGCAGGCGAGCTACGACTACGAGCGCAAGCAGTACAACACCGTCGTCTCGGCGACGATGAAGATGCTGAACGCGCTCGAGGGCGCGAAGCTCGAGGCGACCGCGGCCGATGCCGCGGCGCTGCGCGAGACGCTGTCGATCCTGCTGCGCGTGCTCTACCCGGTGGTGCCCCACCTCGGCCACGGGCTGTGGACCGCGCTCGGTTACGCCGGCGCGCACGGCGACCTGCTCGACGCGCCCTGGCCGACGCTCGACGAGGTCGCGCTGGTGCAGGACGAGCTCGAGCTGGTGCTGCAGGTCAACGGCAAGGTCCGCGGTGCGCTGCGCGTGCCGGCGAGCGCCGACCGCGCGGCGATCGAGGCGGCCGCGGTCGCCTCCGAGGCGGTCGCCCGCCACGCCGAGGGCCGCGCGCCGAAGAAGATCGTCGTCGTGCCGGGTCGCCTGGTCAACGTGGTGGTCTGATGCGGCGAGTGCCCGCGCTCCGCGGCGGCCGTCGCCTCGCGCTCGCGGCGGCACCCGTGCTGCTGCTCGCGGGCTGCGGCTTCAAGCTGCGCGGCGCGACCGAGCTGCCGTTCAAGACCTTCTACACCGCGCTGCCGCAGAGCTCGCAGCTCGGCGGCGAGCTGCGGCGCTCGGTGCGGATCAACGGCGCGACCGTGGTCGACCGGCGCGAGGACGCGCAGGTGCGCTTCGACATGCTGTCCGAGGCGGTCGAGCAGGAGATCACCGCGCTGTCGACCAGCGGCCGGCCGCGCGAGTACCAGCTGCGCTACCGGCTGCGCTGGGGCGTCAAGGACGCCAAGGAAGGCGAGCTGATCGCGCCGAACGAGATGCTGCTGCGGCGGCTGATCACCGTGCTCGACGTGCAGGGCATCCTGAACGCGGACGAGGTCGCGCTGCTCTATCGCGACATGCGGGTCGACGCGGTCGCGCAGATCCTGCGGCGGCTCTCGACGGTGAAGGTCGCGCCGCTGTGAGGCACCGCGCATGAGGCCGCGCCCGTGACCGCGCTGCGCGACGCGCAACTCGACGCCGCGCTCGCGAAGACGGGCGGCGTGCCGCCGCCGGTCACCTGGATCGCGAGCGACGAGCCGCTGCTGATGCTCGAGGCGGCGGACCGCGTGCGCGCGGCGGCGCGCGGCGCCGGCTTCGACGAGCGACAGGTGTTCCACGTCGACCGCTCGTTCCGCATCGACGCGCTCGTGGCCGAGGCCGGCGCGCTGTCGCTGTTCGCGAGCCGCCGGCTGCTCGAGCTGCGCTTCACCGGCAAGCCGGGCAAGGAGCTCGGCGAGGCGCTCGCCGACGCGCTCGAGGCGCTGCCCGAGGACGTGCGGCTGCTCGCGACGAGCCCCAGGCTCGACAAGGCGACCGCGGAGTCCGCGTGGTTCGCACGGCTCGCGCGCCTCGGATGGTACGTGGCGATCCCGGTCGTCGAACGCGACCGGCTGCCCGCCTGGATCGGCGAGCGGCTCGCGCGCGATGGCCGCCGCGCCGACGCGGCGACGCTGCGGCTGATCGCCGAGCGCGTCGAGGGCAACCTGCTCGCGGCGCGCCAGGAGGTCGACAAGCTGGCGCTGCTGTTCCCGCAGGGCGCGCTCGATGCCGAGGCGGTCCGCGCGGCGGTGCTCGACGTCGCGCGCTGGGACGCGTTCGACCTGGTCGACGCCGCGGTCGCCGGCGACGCGCCGCGCGCGCTGCGCTGCCTCGCCGGCCTGCGCGCCGAGGGCACCGCGGTGCCGGTCGTGCTGTGGGCGCTCGCCGAAGCGGTGCGCACGCTCGCGCGCGCCGCCGGCGCGCGAGACGCCGGACGGCCGGCCGGCCAGGCGCTGCGCGAGGCGCGGGTCTGGGGCGATCGCGAGCGCACCTACGCCGCGGCGCTGCGCCGGCTCGACACCGCGACGCTGCGCCGCCTGCTGCGGGCCTGCGCCCGCACCGATAGAATCGCCAAGGGCGTGGCCGACGGCGACGAGTGGCTGTCGCTCGAGGCCGTGGTGCTCGTGCTGGCCGGCGCATCGTCGCTCGCGCTCGAGGCCGAGGCGGCCGGCGGCTGAGCGCCGGCCCGCGCCCCCAAGGAGCTCCGACGATGAATCCGATCGACATCCCGGTCTACGTCGCCGAGGTCGGCCGCCGCGCGCGCGCCGCGTCTCGCGCGACCGCCCGCGCCGCCACCGCCGCGAAGGACGCGGCGCTGCTCGCCGCCGCCGCCGCGATCCGCCGCGAGGCCGCGTCGCTCGCCGCCGCGAACGCGAAGGACCTCGAGGCCGCGCGCGCCGCCGGCCACGACGCCGCGTTCGTCGACCGGCTCGCGCTGACGCCGAAGGTCATCGAGTCGATGGCCGTCGGCCTCGAGCAGATCGCGGCGCTGCCCGATCCGGTCGGCGAGATCTCGGACATGCGCTTCCGGCCCTCGGGCATCCAGGTCGGGAAGATGCGCGTGCCGCTCGGCGTGATCGGCATCGTCTACGAATCGCGGCCGAACGTGACGATCGATGCGGCCGGCCTGTGCGTGAAGTCCGGCAACGCGACGATCCTGCGCGGCGGCTCCGAGGCGATCCACAGCAACCGTGCGCTCGCCGCGCTGGTGCGCGAGGGCCTCGAGGCCGCCGGCCTGCCCGCCGACGCGGTGCAGCTGATCGACACCACCGACCGTGCGGCGGTCGGCGCGCTGATCTCGAGCCCCGAGTGGGTCGACGTGATCGTGCCGCGCGGCGGCAAGTCGCTGATCGAGCGGATCTCGGCCGAGGCGCGCGTGCCGGTGATCAAGCACCTCGACGGCATCTGCCACGTGTACGTCGACGCCGCCGCCGACCTCGACCGCGCGATCCGCATCTGCGACAACGCAAAGACCCAGCGCTACTCGCCGTGCAACACGATGGAGACGCTGCTGGTCGACCGCGAGATCGCGCCGCGGCTGCTGCCGCCGCTCTGCGCGATCTACGCGGCCAAGGGCGTCGAGCTGCGCGGCTGCGACGCGACCCGCGAGATCCTGTCGACGGCCGGCCTGTCGTGCGTGCCGGCGACCGAGACCGACTGGGCGACCGAGTACCTCGCGCCGATCCTGTCGATCCGCGTCGTCGACGGCCTCGACGCGGCGATCGACCACATCGAGCGCTGGGGTTCGCGGCACACCGACGCGATCGTCACCGAGGACCACTCGCGCGCGATGCGCTTCGTGCGCGAGGTCGACTCGTCCAGCGTGATGATCAACGCCTCGACGCGCTTCGCCGACGGCTTCGAGTACGGCCTGGGCGCCGAGATCGGCATCTCGACCGACAAGCTGCACGCGCGCGGGCCGGTCGGGCTCGAGGGGCTGACCTCGCTGAAGTGGGTGGTGTTCGGCTCGGGCCAGGTGCGGACCTGACCCGGCCGGCGCGGGCCGCGCCGCGGCCCGCCGTGACGGCTCAGAGCGTCGGCACCGGCCCGAGGTAGTCTCGCTTGCCGACCTCCACGCCGTTGTGGCGCAGGATGTCGTACGCGGTCACCACGTGGAAGTAGAAGTTCGGCATCGCCCAGTGCAGCAGGAAGGTGCGGCCGTCGAACGCGTAGGTCGCGATGCGGGTCGGCACCTCGACGCGGCGGGCCTCGGCGCCCTCGAACGCGTCGCGCGGCACGCCCGCCACGAACGCGCGGGTCTTCTCGATGCGCGCCTTCAGCTGCTCGAACGTGGTCTCGTCGTCGGCGAACTTCGGTGCCTCGACGCCGGTGAGCCGCGCGACGCCGAACTTCGCGGCGTCGGTCGCGATCTGGACCTGCCGCGCGAGCGGGAACATGTCGGGCGCGAGCCGCGACTGCAGCAGCACGGCCGGCTCGTAGCCCTTCGCCTGCGCGTGCGCGACGGCCTTGTCGAGCAGCGTCGACAGGTTCTTCAGCATCGAATCGAACACCGGCACCGCGGTGTCGTGCAGGGAGGGGGCCATCGTCTCGTCCGTGGGGTTGCGAAAGCCGACGATTCTATCGCCGGCACGGCCGACGGCCCCGGGACCGCCGATCGGGCCGGGCGAGCCGGTACAATCGACGCATGCTCTGGGTCAAGTCGCTGCACATCGTCTTCGTCACCAGCTGGTTCGCCGGCCTGTTCTACCTGCCCCGCATCCTCGTGAACCTCGCGATGGTCCCCGCCGGCTCCGACGCCGAGCGCGCGCGGCTGCTGCTGATGGCGCGCAAGCTCTATCGCTTCATGGGCCCGCTGATGGTGCTGGCGCTCGCCTTCGGGATCTGGCTGTGGCTCGGCTGGGGCTTCGGCGGCGGGTGGATGCACGCGAAGCTCGCGCTGGTGGTCGTGCTCGTCGGCTACCACCACGTCTGCGGCGCGATGGTGAAGCGCTTCGAGCGCGGCGAGAACGCGCGCTCGCACGTCTGGTACCGCTGGTTCAACGAGGCGCCGGTGCTGCTGCTGGTGGCAACGGTGATCCTCGTCGTCGTCAAGCCCTTCTGATCCCGTCCTCGCGAGGCGGGACCCACCCCATCGGGCCCCGGGCCCGCGCGAGGAGACCGCGTCCATGCAGACCGTCCGCTACTTCTTCACCCCGGTGTCCCCGTGGACCTACCTCGGCCACGACCGTTTCGTCGCGATGGCGCGGCGCCACGGCGCGAAGGTGCTGCTGCGGCCCTGCGATCTCGGGCGCGTGTTCCCGGTCTCCGGCGGCGTGCCGCTCGCCAAGCGCGCGCCGCAGCGGCAGGCGTACCGCCTGCACGAGCTGGCGCGCTGGCGCGACCACGTCGGCGTGCCGCTGAACATCCATCCGAAGCACTTCCCGGTGCCGGCCGACCTCGCCGCGAAGACGATCGTCGCCGCCGACCTCGTCGCGGGCACCGACGCGGCGCTGGCGTTCGCCGGCGCGCTGATGCGCGCGTGCTGGGCCGAGGAGCGCGACGTGTCGGACGCCGCCACCATCGCCGCGATCGTCGCCGCGCAGGGGCTCGACGCCGCCGCGCTCGCCGCGAAGGCCGACGAGGCCGCGCGCCTGTTCGATGCGTACACCGACGAGGCGATCGAGCGGCAGGTGTTCGGCGCGCCGTTCTACGTCGTCGGCGACGAACCGTTCTGGGGCCAGGACCGGCTCGAGTTCGTCGAGCGCGCGCTCGCGCGCGGCTGAGCGGGCGGCGCCGACGCACGCCCCCGCCGCGAACGCACCGCACGCCCTCCGGCCCGCCCGATCGTGACGTCGACCGCCTTCTTCGCACCCTGCCCGCGCGGCCTCGAGGCCGCGCTCGCCGACGAGCTGCGCGCGCTCGGCGCGGACGTCGTCGCGACGCCGGCGGGCGGCGTGCGATTCGACGGCGACGCGGCGCTCGGGCTCGCCGCCAACCTGCATTCGCGGATCGCGAGCCGCGTGCTGCAGCAGGTCGCGCACGCGTCGTACCGGTCGGAGGACGACCTCTACCGCCTCGCGCACGACACCGAGTGGGAGCGCTGGCACGAGCCGCTCGCGTCGCTGCGGATCGACACCACCGCGATCGGCGCGCCGGTGCGCAGCCTGCAGTTCGCGACGCTGCGCATCAAGGACGGCCTGGTCGACCGGCTGCGCGAGCGCTTCGGAGATCGACCCTCGATCGATCGCCAGCGGCCCGAGCGGCGCGTGTTCGCGTTCCTCGAGGCGGGCCGCTGCACGCTCTACCTCGACTGGTCGGGCGAGTCGCTGTTCAAGCGCGGCTGGCGCCGCGACGGCGTCGACGCGCCGATGAAGGAGAACCTCGCCGCGGGCCTGCTCGCGCTCTCGGGCTGGACGCCGGGCACGCCGCTGCTCGACCCGTTCTGCGGCTCGGGCACGATCGTCGTCGAGGCCGCGATGATCGCGGCCGGCGTGCCACCGGGCGCGAACCGGCGCTTCGCATTCGAACGCATGCGCGGCTTCGACCGGGGCGCGTGGGACCGGATGCGCCGCGTCGCGCCGCGGCCCGCGCCCGCCGCGGCGACGATCTTCGGCTCGGACGTGTCCGAGGCCGCACTCGCCGCGGCGCGCTCGAACCTCGCGCGCTGCGGCGCGGACCCCGCGTGGGTGGCGCTGCGCCAGCTCGACGCGCTGCACCTCGACCGCGCGCCGGCCGATACCGGGCTGCTGCTCGCGAACCCGCCCTACGGCGAGCGCCTCGACGTCAAGGGGCGCCAGTCGCTCGCGCAGGCCGACCGGTTCTGGCCGGCGTTCGCGACGCTGCTCAAGCAGCGCTTCGCGGGCTGGTCCGCCTGCCTCTTCACCAGCGACCTCGAGCTGCCGCAACGGCTGCGGCTCAAGCCGTCGAAGCGCACGCCGCTCTTCAACGGCGCGCTCGAGTGCCGGCTGTTCAGGTTCGAGATGGTGGCGGGCTCGGCCCGGCGGCCCAAGGACGGGGGGCCGGGCGCCGACGTTCCGGACGCTTGAGCGTCCCCGCCGCCTCGGCAGGGCTCAGCGCGCGGCGCCCCGTGCTCCGGTCGTGCGACTCGGGAGCGCTCTTCCCGAACACGCCTTCGCACAGAACCACGCGACGCCGGCGATCGCGCTCCCCGCGATGCAGGCGATCGACGACGGGTTCGCGAAGTCGGACAGCGGATCGTCCCGCAACCGCCAGTGCAGGCCGGCGTGCAGGATCGCGAACGCCGAGAAGGCCGCCCGGGACCCTTCCCTCAGCCGCTCCGAGGGATGCGAGACGACATGTCCGATCGCCACGAAGAGCGGCAGGTGCAGGACCGCGAACAGCTGCGCCGCGACGTCGTCCGGCAACGATCGCAGCCCGTAGAGCAGCCTCCACTCGGCGCGCAGCGACGCGTCGACCTCGTGGGCGACCATCGCGCCGACACAGGCGAGGAAGGCGAATCGGGCGAAAGGCGCGGCGCAGCGGCTCATGGGCGGCAGTCTCCCATCAGCGCGACCGCGACGCGATGACCTCGAAGGTCAAACGATGTCGAGGTGCTCGGTGCCGCGGTTCAGGTCGCGCGCGGTGCGCTTGCTGTTCAGCTTGATGTTGAGCCGCAGGTCGTTGACCGAGTCGGCGTTGCGCAGCGCGTCCTCGTAGCCGATCTTGAGCGCCTCGTAGAGATCGAACAGCGCCTGGTCGAAGGTCTGCATCCCGAGCTCGCGGGACTTCTTCATCACTTCCTTGATCCCGCTCACCTCGCCCTTGAAGATCAGGTCGCCGATCAGCGGCGTGTTCAGCAGGATCTCGACCGCGGGCACGCGGCCCTTGCCGGTGGCCAGCGGCAGCAGGCGCTGCGAGACGATCGCCTTCAGGTTCAGCGACAGGTCCATCAACAGCTGGTGGCGCCGCTCCTCGGGGAAGAAGTTGATGATCCGGTCGAGCGCCTGGTTCGCGCTGTTCGAGTGCAGCGTGGCCATGCACAGGTGGCCGGTCTCGGCGAACGCGATCGCGTGCTCCATCGTCTCGCGGTCTCGGATCTCGCCGATCATGATCACGTCGGGCGCCTGACGCAGCGTGTTCTTGAGCGCGATTTCCCAGCTGTCGGTGTCGACGCCCACCTCGCGGTGCGTGACGATGCAGTTGCGGTGCGGGTGCACGTACTCCACCGGATCCTCGATGGTCACGATGTGGCCGTGCGTGTTCTCGTTGCGGTAGCCGATCATCGCGGCGAGCGAGGTCGACTTGCCCGAGCCGGTCGCGCCGACCATGATGATCAGCCCGCGCTTGGTCAGCGACAGGTCGCGCATGATCGGCGGGAGGTCGAGCTCCTCGAAGCGCGGGATGTGGCTCTGGATCGTCCGCAGCACGACGCCGACGCGGCCGAGCTGCATGAACGCGTTGACGCGGAAGCGGCCGATGCCGGTCGGGCTGATCGCGAAGTTCAGCTCCTTGTTCGCCTCGAACTCGCTCGCTTGCCGGTCGTTCATCAGTGCGCGCGCGAGCTCGACCGTGTGCTGCGGCGTGAGCGGCACGTTCGAGACCGGCATCACCTTGCCGTCGATCTTGAACGCGGGCGGGAACTCGGCGGTGAGGAACAGGTCCGAGCCGCGCTTCGACAGCATCAGCTTCAGCAGGTCGTGCAGGAACTTCGACGCCTGCTCGCGCTCCATGCCGCTGGAGCGGGAGCCCGGGGCGGCGCCGGGGACCTTGAGATCCGGTGAGATGGCGATCAACAGCTGCTCCTGCCCGTCATCCGGGGAAGTTGTCCTTGTTCGCCGCGGCGTTGCGCGCCTCGGCCATCGAGATCACGTTGCGCCGGACCAGGTCGGTCAGGCACTGGTCGAGCGTCTGCATGCCGACCGAGGCGCCGGTCTGGATCGACGCGTTCATCTGCGCGACCTTGGCCTCGCGGATCAGGTTCCGGATCGCGGGCGTGCCGATCATGATCTCGTGCGCGGCGACGCGGCCGCCGCCGTCCTTGGTCTTCAGCAGCGACTGCGAGATCACCGCCTTCAGCGACTCCGACAGCATCGCGCGCGTCATCTCCTTCTCGGCCGCCGGGAACACGTCGATGATCCGGTCGATCGTCTTGGCCGCGCTCGAGGTGTGCAGCGTGCCGAACACCAGGTGGCCGGTCTCGGCCGCCGTCAGCGCGAGGCGGATCGTCTCCAGGTCGCGCAGCTCGCCGACCAGGATGATGTCCGGGTCCTCGCGCAGCGCCGAGCGCAGCGCGTTGCTGAACGACAGCGTGTGCGGGCCGACCTCGCGCTGGTTGATCAGGCAGCGCTTGGCGTCGTGCACGAACTCGATCGGGTCCTCGACCGTCAGGATGTGACCGTAGACGTTCTCGTTGATGTGGTTGACCATCCCGGCGAGCGTGGTCGACTTGCCCGAGCCGGTGGGGCCGGTCACCAGGATCAGCCCGCGCGGCTGCATCGAGAGCTCGGCGAAGATCTTCGGCGCGTTGAGCTCCTCGAGCGTCAGGATCTTCGACGGGATCGTCCGCATCACGGCGCCGGCGCCGCGCTGCTGCTGGAACGCGTTGACGCGGAAGCGCGCGAGCCCGGGGATCGCGAACGAGAAGTCGCACTCGAGGTTCTCCTCGTAGTCCTTCCGCTGCGCGTCGTTCATGATGTCGTAGATCATCCCGTGCACCGCCTCGTGCTCCATCGGCGGGAGGTTGATCCGTCGGACGTCCCCGTGGACGCGGATCATCGGGGGCAGGCCCGCCGAGAGGTGCAGGTCCGACGCCTTGTTCTTGACCGCAAACGCGAGCAGTTCCGCAATGTCCATGAATGTTCCGAACGAGATGACCGGTCTACGGAAAGAGGATCCTAGGCCGACGCGCGCGCCGACCGAGCCGCCGTCCGAAGGCCCGTCGCCGGCTGCGACGGACGGTGACGGGTCGTTGCGCGACCGCCACGCGGCCGTGCGCGCCCGGATCGACGCCGCCGCACGGGCCTGCGGGCGCGCGCCGGAGGACGTCGCGCTGCTCGCGGTGAGCAAGACCTTCGACGCCGACACCGTGCTCGCGCTCGCCGCGACCGGACAGCGGGCCTTCGGCGAGAACTATTTGCAGGAAGCGCTGCCCAAGATGGCAGCGGTCCGCGACCGGTGGGCGCTCCGGGCGTCCGGACGGTCGGCGGGGCCGTCGTGGCACACGGAGCCGGCGACAGCCGGGCCGTCGTGGCACACGGAGCCGGCAATCGCCGGGCCGTCGTGGCACACGGAGCCGGCGACAGCCGGGCCGTCGTGGCACACGGAGCCGGCGACAGCCGGGCCGTCGTGGCACTTCATCGGCCCGATCCAGTCCAACAAGACCAAGGCGATCGCCGAGGCCTTCGACTGGGTGCACTCGGTCGACCGCGAGAAGGTCGCACGCCGGCTGTCCGAGCAACGCCCCGAGGGCCTCGCGCCGCTGCAGGTCTGCGTGCAGGTCGACGTGAGCGGCGAGGCGACCAAGAGCGGCTGCGACCCGTCCGAGGCGATCGCGCTCGGCGCGGCGATCGCGGCGATGCCGAGGCTGAGGCTGCGCGGCCTGATGGCGATCCCGGCGCCGACCGACGATCCGGGCGCGCAGCGTGCGCAGTTCGCCCGGGTGCGGGCGGTGTTCGAGGCGATGTGCGCGGCCGGGCTGCCGGTCGACACGCTGTCGATGGGCATGTCGGGGGACCTGGAGGCCGCGATCGCCGAAGGCGCGACGATCGTGCGCGTCGGCACGGCGCTGTTCGGGGCGCGGCCGGGCAAGGCGGCCTGAGGCGGGCATACGCCGCCGCGGATCGAGAGCGCACCGGCCCGCGCGCGCCGCCGTGCAGGGCGGGCGCAGCCGTGATGTCGTCTGGAAGGCCGGCCTCGGCCGGCGCACTCCGCGGCGGGGTGCCGCGGGCGGGGCGTCGCGTGCGGCGCGTCGGCCCCGTCTCGCAGGGACGGCGCGTAAGGCGCCGCCCGGCGGATCGTCAGGCCATCCGCTTCAGCGCCGCGGCGAGGCGGCTCTTGTAACGCGACGCGGCGTTCTTGTGGATGATCCGCTTGTCTGCGATCGAGTCGATGACGCTCTGCGATGCGCGCAGCTGCGCGGTGGCCGCGGTCTTGTCGCCGGTGGCGACAGCCTTGCGGACCGACTTGATCGCGGTGCGCAGGCGCGAGCGCAGGCTGGAGTTGTGCGCGTTCTGCTTGGCAGCCTGGCGGGCGCGCTTGCGAGCCGAAGCGATGTTGGCCATGCGAAAATCTCTTTCTCAGGAGAGGCCGCAGGCATCGCGTCCGTTCTTCGCGGGGACGCGCTCGGCTGCAGGCCGGAAAATTCGGGAAAGCCTTGAATCATAAAGCACTTTGCACCGCCCTGGCAAGCCGGGACGGTCCGCGGCCCCACGGAGCCGGTTCTTGAACCTCCTGCGCTCGGCGGCGACCGTCAGCGGGCTGACGCTGCTGTCGCGGATCACCGGGCTGATCCGCGAGAACCTGACGGCGACGATCTTCGGCGCATCCGCGCTGACCGACGCGTTCTTCGTGGCGTTCAGGCTGCCGAACCTGCTGCGGCGGATGTTCGCCGAGGGTGCGTTCTCGCAGGCCTTCGTGCCGATCCTCGCCGCCGCCCGCGAGGGGGGCGACGACGCATCGATGCACCGTCTCGTCGACCACGTCGCGACCGTGCTCTTCTGGGTGCTGGTGGCGGTGTCGGCCCTCGGGGTCGTCGCGGCGCCGGCGCTGGTGTGGGCGATGGCCTCGGGCCTCGCCGCCGAGCCGGGCGCGTTCGAGGCCGGCGTCGTGATGACCCGGTGGATGTTCCCGTACATCCTGCTGATCTCGATGGTCGCGCTCGCGGCCGGCGTGCTGAACACATGGCGGCAGTTCGCGGTGCCCGCCTTCACGCCGGTGCTGCTGAACCTCGCGTTCATCGGCGCGGCGCTGTTCCTGTCGCCCCGCTTCGACCCGCCGGTCTACGCGCTCGCCGCGGGCGTCGTGGCGGGCGGCGTCGCGCAGCTCGCGCTGCAGGTCCCGGCGCTGATGCGCATCGGCATGCTGCCGCGGATCGGCTTCGACCTGAAGGCGGCGGTCGCGGATCCGCAGGTGCGGCGGATCGTCCGGCAGATGGGGCCGGCGGTGCTCGCGGTGTCGGTCGCGCAGGTCAGCCTGATCGTCAACACGCACATCGCGTCGCGGCTCGGCCCGGGCGCGGTCTCGTGGGTGTCGTTCGGCGACCGGCTGATGGAGTTCCCGACCGCGCTCCTCGGCGTCGCGCTCGGCACGGTGCTGCTGCCAAGCCTCGCCCGGGCGAACGCCGCCGGGCAGAGCGACGAGTACGCGGCGCTGCTCGACTGGGGGCTGCGGCTCGCCGCGCTGCTCGCGCTGCCCTGCATGGTCGGGCTCGCGCTGATGGCCGAGCCGCTGACAGCGCTGCTGTACCACTACGGCCGTTTCGACGCGCAGGACCTGCAGATGACCGGCCGCGCGGTGCTCGCGTACTCGGTCGGCCTGCTGGGGCTGATCGCGGTCAAGATCCTCGCGCCGGGCTTCTACGGCAAGCAGGACGTGCGCACGCCGTTCAGGATCGCGCTCGTCGTGCTCGCCGTCACCCAGGCGCTGAACGTCGCGTTCGTGCCCGCCTTCGGCCACGCCGGCCTGGCACTGTCGATCTCGGTGGCGGCGATGGTGAACGCCGCGCTGCTGCTCGCCGGCCTGATGCGACGGGGCATCTACCGCCCGCAGCCCGGCTGGCTCGCGTTCGGCGCGAAGCTCGCGGTCGCGCTCGTGCTGCTTGCCGCGCTGCTCGCGGTCGCGGTCCCGCGCTTCGACTGGGTCGCGATGAAGGTCGAGCCGCTGACGCGCGCGGCCCTGGTGCTCGGCCTCGTCGGCGCGGGCGCCCTCCTCTACCTCGGAACGCTGGCCGCGCTCGGCCTGCGGCCCCGCCAGTTCGTGCGTCGCACCGGAGACTCCAGATGACCGATCCGATCCACTCCGTCCGCATCGCCTTCGTCGGTGGCGGCAACATGGCCGCCGCGCTGATCGGCGGCCTCGTCGCGCGCGGCGCGGCCGCCTCGCGGATCGCCGCGATCGACCCGTCCGACGCGCAGCGCGCGTCGCTCGCCTCGCGCTTCGGCATCGCGACGCACGCCGCGCCGTCGGCCGCGGCACTCGACGCCGACGTCGTCGTGCTCGCGGTCAAGCCGCAACAGATGCGCGAGGCGGTGACCGCGATCGCGCCGCACCTGCGTGCGCCGCTGCTGCTGTCGGTCGCGGCCGGCGTGCGCGCGGCCGACGTGTCGCGCTGGCTCGACGGCCACGCACGGATCGTGCGCACGATGCCGAACACGCCGGCGCTGGTCGGCCTGGGCGCCACCGGGCTCGCCGCCTTCCCCGGCACGTCCGAGGCGGACCGCCGGCTCGCCGAATCGATCGTGGGTGCGGTCGGCATCGCGGTGTGGGTGGACGACGAGTCGAAGCTCGACGCGGTGACCGCGCTGAGCGGCAGCGGCCCGGCCTACGTGTTCCGGTTCATCGAGTCGATGATCGAGGGCGGCGTCGCGCTCGGGCTGAGCCCCGAGCAGGCGCGACGGCTCGCGCTGCAGACGGCGCTCGGCGCGGCACAGCTCGCGTCGACCTCGGACGAGCCGCCCTCGGTGCTGCGCGAGCGGGTCACCTCGAAGGGCGGCACCACCGCCGCGGGCCTCGCGGTGATGGCCGAGCGCGGGCTGCCGTCGATGGTGGCCGACGCGATGGCCGCCGCGTGCAGGCGTTCCGAGGAACTCGGACGGGAGTTCGGCGCGTCGGCCTGAGCCGGACGCGCCACCCGCCGTCAGGCGAGCACGAAGTCGACCGCGATCCCCGCGAACACAGCGGCACCGAACCAGGTGTTGTGGTTGAACGCGCGGAAGCAGCCCTCGCGGCTGCGGTCGCGGATCAGTGTCCAGTGGTAGGCGGCGATGCCGGCCGCGACGACGAGGCCCGCGTAGTAGGCCGGGCCGAGCTCCTCGAGGCGGCCGACCCACGCGAGCAGCGCGAGCGTCGCCGCGTACGAAGCCATCACCGCGGCGACGTCGAAGCGGCCGAAGGTGATCGCGGACGTGCGGATGCCGATCTTCAGGTCGTCGTCGCGATCGACCATCGCGTATTCGGTGTCGTAGGCGATCGCCCAGAACACGTTCGCGGCGAGCATCGCCCACGAGGACAGCGGCAGCGTGCCCTGGATGGCGGCCCAGGCCATCGGGATGCCGAAGCCGAAGGCGATGCCGAGGTAGGCCTGCGGGATCGCGAGGAGGCGCTTGGTGAACGGGTAGCTCGCCGCGAGGAACGCGCCGACGAACGCGAGGCCGATCGTCAGGCCGTTCAACGGCAGCACCAGCAGGAACGACACGAGCGACAGCACGACGAACAGCGCGAGCGCCTCGCCGGGCCGGATCAGCCCGGCGGTCAGCGGCCGCTCGGCGGTGCGCTTCACGTGGCGGTCGAAGTCGCGGTCGGCCCAGTCGTTGATCGCACAGCCGGCCGAGCGCATCAGCAGCGTACCGACGCAGAACGCGACCAGCACGTACGCGGGCGGCGCGCCGTGCCCGGCGACGAACAGCGCCCACAGCGTCGGCCACAGCAGCAGCAGCGTGCCGATCGGCCTGTGCAGGCGCAGCAGCCGCGCGTAGAGCAGCCAGCGCGGCGCGGCGGCGCCGGGACGCACCGAGCTCATCGGGCCGCCTCGACGGTGCGGCGCGCGTGCGGGGTGCGCGTGCGGTGCGCAGGCGCCGGCGACACATCGCGGGCCCGGCCCTCGATGAGCTCGGTCCGCGGGCGCGCGGCGACCGGGGTCGCGCCGGCGGCTCCGCCCCCCCCGGCCGCCCCCACCACGAGCCCCCCCGCAGCCATCCTGCGCACGCTCGCCTCGCCGACGCCGCGCACCCGCGCCTGCAGGTCGTCGAGGCTCGCGTAGGCACCGCGACGGCGCTCGTCGACGATGCGTTGGGCGATCGACGGCCCGATGCCGCGCACGGTGCGCAGCTCGTCCGGCGACGCGGTGTTCGCGTTCACCGCAGCGAGCGCGGACGCGGGCGCGAGGCACGCGAGCAGCATGCAGAGCAGCGTGGAGCGCAGCATCCGTGTCGGTCTCATCGTCGACTCCCGCATCGAGGCATCGGGGACACGCGACGACTGTAGCGGAGCGCTCCGCGCCGACCAAGCCGCGCCGAGGTCGTAGGCCGTTCGGCTCACGACTCGGCCTCGAGCTCCTCGGTGCGGCGCGGGGGGTAGCTGTCCCAGTGGTTGCAGCCCGGGCACTGCCAGTAGAAGCGGCGCGCCTTGAAGCCGCACTGCCCGCACACGAAGCGCGACAGCCGCGCCGCCTGCTTCTGGATCAGCGACGCGGTCAGCGCGATGTCCGCATCGAGCTCGCCGCCCGCGGGCTGCTTCTGCAGCTCCAGCAGCTGCTCGAGGCCGAGCAGCGACGGGGTGCGCGCGAGCGAGGCGCGCAGCCAGGCGATGGCGGTCGCGGGCCCGTCGCGGCGCGCCCGCGCCTGCGCGACCGCGCGCAGCGCGTCGACCGAAGGATGCTCGGCGAGCACCGCCTCGAGTCGCGCGAGGCCCTCGTCGAGCCGGCCCGCGCGCTCGTGCGCCTGCAGCCAGCGCTCGCCGATCAGGCCGAGGTGCGCGGGGCTGATGCGCTCGAGCTCGGTCCACGCGGCGATCGCGCCCTCGACGTCGTCGGCCGCGTAGGCGGCCTCGCCGCGAAGCAGCCAGGGCCGCGGATGCGCGGGACCGGCCTGCAGCGCGAGGTCGATCTCGCGGCGTGCCTGCGCGTCGCGGTCGGGCGCCTTGCCGGCGATCGCCTGCTGGGCGAGCTCGCAGTGGAAGTGCGCGATCGGCGGGCGCGCACCGTCCGCCGCGTCGCGTTGCAGCCGCCGCGCGAGCTCGATCGCGCGCGGCCAGTCGCGGACCATCTGCGCGAGGTCGAGCCGGTGGCGCAGCGCGGCGGCCGCGTAGCTCGTGCCCTCGAGGCGGTTGAACGCGTCCTCGGCGCGATCGAGCAGCCCCGCGCGAAGGAAGTCCTGCCCGAGCTCGAACAGCGCGTGTTCGCGCTGCTCGGGCAGCAGGTCGGAGCGCGAAACCAGGCTCTGGTGGACGCGGATCGCGCGGTCGGTCTCGCCGCGGCGGCGGAACAGGTTGCCGAGCGCGAAGTGCAGCTCGACGGTCTCGGGGTCGAGCTTCACGACGTCGACGAACGCGTCGATCGCCTTGTCGGGCTGCTCGTTGAGCAGGAAGTTCAGGCCCTTGAAGTAGGCGTCAGGCAGCTGCGAGGACTGACGGATCAGGTGCCGCGCATCGATCCGCGACGCGACCCAGCCGAGCCCGAAGAACACCGGGATCACGATCAGCCACCAGAGTTCGAACTCCATCGCGGCGCTCAGATCCCGCGCGGACCGGCGCCGCCCGCGGGCAGTCGCGCGGCGTCGACGGACGGCGCGGGGTCGGTGGCGGCCTTCGCGGCGGCCTTGGTCGCGGCGTCGGCGTCGCGGCGCAGCCGGCCGATGTGGCGGCGCTGTCGGAACACCAGCGGCATCGTCGCGACCACGCCGACCAGCGCGCCCGCGGCGAAGAACAGGAACAGGAACAGCACCATCGGCGCCCGCCACTCGAACTCGGGGATGCCGAAGAAGCGCAGCGTCGCGGTGTCGGTGTTCGACAGCGCGAAGCCCATCATCACCAGGAACAGCCCCAGCCGGAACAGCCAGGTCAGCAGCCGCATCGGGCCGGCTCCGCGCGTCGCGCGCTCAGCGGCCGGCGCCGTCGGCGCGGGCCCGCACATCGACGCGCTCGCGCAGCTCCTTGCCGGGCTTGAAGTGCGGCACCCGCTTCTCGGGCACCTGCACACGCTCGCCCGACTTCGGGTTGCGCCCGATGCGCGGCGGCCGGTGCGACAGCGCGAAGCTGCCGAAGCCGCGGATCTCGATCCGGTGGCCTTCGGCCAGCGTCTTGGCCATCGCGTCGAGGATGGTCTTGACCGCGAACTCGGCGTCCTTCGCGACCAGCTGCGGATACCGCTCGGCGAGCCGGGCGATGAGTTCCGACTTGGTCATCGTCCCGGGGGACTGCTGATCGTCGATGTCGAGCATGGTCGTCGGTCGGTCCGGTGGAGCCGCCCCGCGGCGGCACTCGATGCATTGTTGTCGGAGCCCGGACCGGGGCTCGCGCCCCGGGACCGGTCGCTCCGGCCACGCCCCGGAAGGCGCGGCCGGAACCCTTCAGCCCAGCGTCACTTCTCGTCGCCGCCCGAGGACAGCTTCGCGCGCAGCAGCGCGCCCAGGTTGGTCGTGCCCGTCGCGGCGCCCGACTCCGCCTGCATCCGCTGGATGGTCTCGGCGGTCTCGACCGAGTCCTTGGCCTTGATCGACAGCGCGATCGAGCGGTTCTTGCGGTCGATGTTGATGATCATCGCCTCGACCGTGTCGCCTTCCTTCAGGTGGTTGCGGGCATCCTCGACGCGATCGCGCGAGATCTCCGACGCACGCAGGTAGCCGTCGATGTCGCCGCCGATCACCACGACCGCACCCTTCGGATCCACGCTCTTCACCGTGCCGGTGACGACGTGGCCCTTCTCGTGCTGCGACGCATAGCTGGTGAACGGGTCGCCGTCGAGCTGCTTGATGCCGAGCGAGATGCGCTCGCGCTCCACGTCGATCGCCAGCACCACCGCGCCGACCTCGTCGCCCTTCTTGAACTCGCGCACGGCTTCCTCGCCGGCCTTGTTCCACGACAGGTCCGACAGGTGCACCAGGCCATCGATGCCGCCCGGCAGGCCGATGAACACGCCGAAGTCGGTGATCGACTTGATCGTGCCCGAGACCTTGTCGCCCTTGCGATGGTTCTCGGCGAATTCCTGCCACGGGTTCGGACGGCACTGCTTCATGCCGAGCGAGATGCGGCGGCGGTCCTCGTCGATCTCCAGGACCATGACCTCGACCTCGTCGCCGAGCGAGACGACCTTGCCCGGGTTGACGTTCTTGTTGGTCCAGTCCATCTCGGAGACGTGCACCAGGCCTTCGATGCCCGGCTCGATCTCGACGAACGCGCCGTAGTCGGTGATGTTCGTGACCTTGCCGAACATGCGCGTGCCGGTGGGGTAGCGACGAGAGATGCCGACCCACGGGTCGTCGCCCAGCTGCTTGACGCCCAGCGAGACGCGGTTCTTCTCCTGGTCGAACTTGAGCACCTTCGCGGTGACTTCCTGGCCGACCGCGAGCACTTCAGACGGGTGACGCACGCGGCGCCACGCCATGTCGGTGATGTGGAGCAGGCCGTCGATGCCGCCGAGGTCGATGAACGCGCCGTAGTCGGTGATGTTCTTGACCGTGCCCTTGACGATCGAGCCCTCCTGCAGCGTCTCGAGCAGCTTCGCGCGCTCCTCGCCCTGCGACAGCTCGATGACCGCGCGGCGAGACAGCACGACGTTGTTGCGCTTGCGGTCGAGCTTGATGACCTTGAACTCGAGCGTCTTGCCCTCGTACGGGGTCGTGTCCTTGACCGGGCGCATGTCGATCAGCGAGCCCGGCAGGAACGCACGGATGCCGTTCGTCATGACGGTCAGGCCGCCCTTGACCTTGCCGGTGATCGTGCCGTCGACGAGGTCACCGCCCTCGAGCGCGCGCTCGAGGTTGACCCAGGCCGCGAGGCGCTTGGCGCGATCGCGCGACAGCCGGGTCTCGCCGTAGCCGTTCTCGAGCGAGTCGATGGCCACGGACACGAAATCGCCGTCCTTGACATCGAGCTCGCCGCGATCGTTGTGGAACTCCTCGATCGGGATGAAGCTCTCCGACTTCAGGCCGGCGTTGACGACCACGAAGTTGTGGTCGATGCGGATCACCTCGGCGGTGATCACCTCGCCCTGCCGCATCTCCTGCTTGGAGAGCGACTCCTCGAAGAGCTTGGCGAAACTTTCGGTCTCGGGAATGGAAGTGGTGTTCAAGTGCTTTCCTGGATGCACGCCGGACAAGGGGAACGCTCGACGGGAGCGACCCGCATTCCAGCGGTGTTGACGAACGACGCGGACGGCGCGACGCCGTCCGCTACCCTCGCGCCGACCAGAGCGCCAGCACGCGGGCGACCGTCTCGTCGACGGTCAGCGTGGTGGAGTCCAGGACGTGCGCGTCCTTCGCGGGAACCAGCGGGGCGACCGAGCGCGATGCGTCGCGCGCGTCCCGCGTCCGAAGGTCCTGCAAAAGGGACGAGAGGGTAGCAGAAATTCCCTTTTCGATCAACTGCTTATGACGGCGGTCGGCGCGCGACTCGGCGCTCGCAGTCAGGAACAGCTTCAGCGCCGCGTCCGGGAACACCACGGTGCCCATGTCGCGGCCGTCCGCGACCAGGCCCGGCGGGCGGCGGAAGCTGCGCTGCAGCGCGAGCAGCGCGTCGCGGACCGGGCCGTGGACGGCGATCCGCGAGGCGCCGTTGCCGACCGCCTCGGCGCGGATCGCGTCGGTGACGTCGTCGGCGCCGAGCCGGATGCGGCCGTCGGGCGCGAAGGCGACCGGCAGCGTGGCGGCGATGCGCGCGACGGCCGCGGGGTCGTCGAAGCCCAGGCCGGCGCGCAGCGCGCCGAGCGCCGCCAGCCGGTAGAGCGCGCCGCTGTCGAGGTAGTGCCAGCCGAGGGTCGCGGCGACCCGCTGCGCGATCGTGCCCTTGCCCGATGCGGTCGGGCCGTCGATCGCGATGACCGGCGCGACGCGGGCGTCGAGCCCGGCGGGCACCGGCCGGGCCACGGCACCGGCGCGCGGCGCCTCGCTGCCGGCCTCGGGACCGCCGCCGCCGGACGGCACGTCCGTCGCGGTCATCGCGTCCCGACGCGCTGGACGTCGATCCCCGCCTCCCGGGCGAGCTCGACGAAGTTCGGGAACGAGGTGCCGACGTTCGCGGTGTCCGCGATGCGGATCGGCGCGGCGGCGCGCAGCGACGCGACCGAGAAGGCCATCGCCGGCCGGTGGTCGCCGTGCGAGTCGACCTCGCCGCCGGAGAACACGTACGCGTCGTCGCCGCGGCCCTCGATGACGATCCCGTCGGGTGTCGGCGTCGCGTCGATGCCGAGGGCACGCAATCCGTCGGCCATCACCGCGATGCGGTCGGACTCCTTGACGCGCAGCTCCTGCGCGCCGGTGACCACCGTGCGACCCCGCGCGCACGCGGCCGCGACGAACAGCACCGGGAACTCGTCGATCGCGAGCGGCACCAGCTCGGGCGGCACGTCGATGCCGCGCAGCGAGGAGGAGCGGATGCGCAGGTCCGCGACCGGCTCGCCGCCGACGGTGCGCGGGTTCTCCAGCGTCAGGTCCGCGCCCATCAGCTTGAGGATGTCGACGATGCCGGTGCGCGTCGTGTTCGTGCCGACGTGGCGCAGCAGCAGGTCCGCGTCGCGCGCGATCGCGCCGGCGACCAGGAAGAACGCCGCCGACGAGATGTCGGCCGGCACGTCGATGGCGGTCGCGTGCAGCGTCGCGCCGCCGCGCACCGACACCGTGGCGCCGTCGACCTCGACCGGCACGCCGAAGGCGGTCAGCATCCGCTCGGTGTGGTCGCGGGTGGGCGCCGGTTCGGTGACGCGCGTCGTGCCCTCGGCATACAGGCCGGCGAGCATCAGCGCCGACTTCACCTGCGCGCTCGCGACCGGCATCGCGTAGTCGATGCCGTGCAGCCGGCCCGCGGGCGGATGGATGCGCAGCGGCGGGCGGCCGTCGCTGGTGTCGATCCGGGCACCCATCCGCGCCAGCGGCTCGGTCACGCGCTTCATCGGACGGCGCGTCAGGCTCGCGTCGCCGACGAGGCGCGCCTCGAAGCCCTGCCCCGCGAGCAGCCCCGACAGCAGCCGCATCGACGTGCCCGAGTTGCCGCAGTCGAGATCGGCCGAAGGCGCCTTCAGGCCGTGCGGCCCGACCCCTTCGACCGTCACTCGGCCCTCGACCGGGCCGTCGATCCGCACGCCCATCGCGCGGAACACGTTCATCGTCGAGATCGCGTCGGCGCCCTCGAGGAAGCCGCTGACGCGGGTCGTGCCCTCGGCGATCGCGCCCAGCATGATCGAGCGGTGCGAGATCGACTTGTCGCCGGGCACCCGCAGGCTGCCGCGGACGGCTCCGCCGGGTCGGGCGATGAAGTGTTCGGACATGCGATGGAGTTCCTGTGCGCGTCCGGCCGACGGCGGGATGCTGTCCCGGATTGTATCGCCCGGGTCGGGGCGGGCCGGCGCCCGTTCCGGGCGCCGGGCAGGGAGACAGAGATGGCGCCACCCACCGTCCACGACCTGCGCGACGCGCTCCGGCGCGCCAAGTCGAACCGCGTCACGCCGGCCGTGCCTTCGGAGAACTCCAGCCCCGGCCCGGCCTACGCGGTCGCGCGAGGGGCGCCGTCGATGCCGGCACCGCTTTCGCCGGCGGCACGCGAACTGCTCCGGCGTCTTGGCGCGCACACGCTGCGCCATACCGCGGCCCGCTTCCCGCACGTCGTCGAGGCCATCGCCCGGGACTGGGCCGATCCGCACCGGATGCACGCGACGCTCGACGCGCTGATGTACGACGAGCGCGGCGGGCGGGCAGGCTTCCCTCCCGACGTGCTGCTGGAGCTGGCCGAACTGCGCGACTGCTACGAGCGGTGCGTCGCGCCCCGGACCGCGCGCGGGCGCTGAGCCGGACCGCCGCCGCGCCGTCGACACCCGCGGCGCGAGCGGGGTCGGACGTGGCCCCGCGAGCCGCCCCGACCCCGTCGGGATCGCATGCTATCTTCCCGCGACCTTCCGACGGAGACCCCGCATGGCCTACACCACCACCGCATCCGGACTGCAGTACGAGGACGTCGTCGTCGGCGACGGCCCGCAGGCGGCCGCCGGCTGCACCGCGCTGGTCCACTACACCGGCTGGCTCTGGAACGACGGCCAGGCGGGCCGCAAGTTCGACTCGAGCAAGGACCGCGGCCAGCCCTTCGACTTCCCGCTCGGCGCCGGCCACGTGATCCGCGGCTGGGACGAGGGGGTGCAGGGGATGAAGGTCGGCGGCACGCGCCGGCTGCTGATCCCGGCGGAGCTGGGCTACGGGGCGCGCGGGGCCGGGGGGGTGATTCCCGGGGGGGCGACGCTGCTGTTCGAGGTGGAGTTGCTGGGGGTTTGAGCCTA
>Ga0315899_10000894_pt1 | contig 35104 bp, 49 predicted proteins | sample LakEriMetagenome_2_FD_203518 | JGI IMG/M metagenome (GOLD analysis project Ga0315899, IMG submission 203518) | Freshwater fungal communities from buoy surface, Lake Erie, Ohio, United States - Buoy 4 MA112 | ecosystem: Environmental > Aquatic > Freshwater > Lake | place: USA: Lake Erie, Ohio...
TAATTATATTTTCAAATATGATTTGGTTTAACTATAAAACAATTTACGTAAATGGATCATCATTAAGTGCTGGTGGTGGATTAGAGTTATCTGACATTAAAAAAAAATATAAAGAACTACATAATGTCGAATACGAAAATGAAAAATTGGTAACTTATGGTAAGTATGTTGCGGATTATTTTGGGTGTGAATTTATAAATGACGCTAAAAGTGGATCAGGAGTATCGAGACTGGTAAGAACAACATATGAACACATAAAAAAAATCGGAATTAAAAATGCAAAAAAAACTTTATTTATTTTTGAAATACAAGATCCGACATTTAGAATCGATTTATATTCAGATAAAATAAAAGATTACATAACCGTAAACGTTAGTTATGATGGAAGTGAGAATGAAATAACCTCTATTAATGTTCGTGATGTAACAACAAAAAATAAAACATATTATAATCAAGATTATTTCAAAGGAGATTTTACAAATGAAATAAAAGATTATTTACAGAAATTTCATAATCCGATTGAATACATAGAAAAATGTAAAGGAGAAATTGCCGGTCTCTTTAGTTTTTTAGAGGAGAATGAAATAAATTATTTTTATATGTTTGATCAAGGTAGTTTAATTTCAAAATTTGAATATTTTTATAAAAAAATTGAACATAAAAAAATCGATATAGATAAAAAAAGGTCTATAAATGATTTTTGTGGAGATAGGAATTTAACAATTAGTGGTGAACTAAAAAATTACACGAGGGACGTTCATCCGGGATATTTCGGTAATAAATTATTTGGAGAATCTTTAATTACTTTTATTGAAAATAAATTGAAACCAAAATTGTATGTATTTGGTGATTCGTTCACACAATCTTTTTATGAACATTTTCAAAGTAAAAATGATTGGTCGGACAAGTATAAAAAATTTAAAAATTATGCACCTAAAAATTTTGCAGATTTATTATCTGAATACTTAAACACAGAATGTTTTAATTCTGGTAGAGGGGGATGTTCTAATTATACAATTTTTGATACGTTTATTGAAAGATATAACATAATAAAAGAAAATGATATTGTAATTTTTGGATGGACATCTGAAAGTAGATTTAGAATATCAGATGATGTTAATCAATTTATTGATATCACACCATTCAACCCACACCCAAGCCAAAATAAATATGTTAGTAAAAAATCAACTGAAGAAATAGGTAAAAATCGAGTAACTAATAATGTGTGGTGGAAAGAAATCATTAATTTTATTCACATAATAGAAAAATTAATACCAAAAACTAAAATATTACATTGGACATGGGTTGATCCTGAGAATATTTATCCCGATGATTTATGGAATAATGAAATGATAAATGATAAAAGAAACTGTATCAATGTTTCAAAGTGGAATAAATTAGATGATGATTTAAAAAATTTAATTCAAAAATGTTCTGATGTTATAATTGATTTTGCAGATAAAATTGATTACGATGAAGTTTTAAATATTTTAGATAAAAATAGCAAAGTCACAATAATTAATACGTCTATTGGAATTGAACATAGAGATTTTATTTTGAATAATATAAGAAGTAAAAATTTAAATGAAGATAATTTTAAAAGAGAATGCTTCAAAAAATTTGTACCCTTTAAAAAATACAACACCATATCTGACGAAACTATGGGAAAAGTACATGATTTACATTACAGTGAAATTGGACATCAGGAATTATTTGGTGATTTACTAAAAGAAATTATTAAATTTTATGAAAGAAATTAAAAATTTATTTTGTCACGGTTCTTCTTTAAGTGCCGGCGGTGGTTTATATGATACACACATTAAAGAACAATATAAAAAATTGTATGATATTGAATGGCAAAATGAAAAAGATGTGACATATGCAAAATATATTTCAGATCATTTTAATTTAAATTTGATACATAAAGCAGAATGTGGATCAGGATCTCCAAGATTAATAAGAGAAACATATAACTTTATAAATAAAGTAGGAATAAGCGAAGCAAAAAAAACTTTGTTTTTATTTGAAATAACAGACCCCATTCACAGAATAGATATGTATTGCAAGGATATACATGACCATATAATTGTTAATGTTAGGTATGATGGTAAAAGTGATGGGTCACTTAGTGATTTATCTATAGTACACTCATATTCACCAAATCAAAGAAAATATGAAAATGAAAGATTTACAGGTGATATTGAATTACATATAGAAAATTATTTAGAAAATTTTCACGATCCAATAATTTATACTGATAAAATAAAAAATGAACTTATTGGTTTATTTTTATTCTTAGAAAAAATAAATGTTAAGTTTTATTACATGTTTGATACATTAACATTAAAAAATCCCAGTTATCTATATAACGAATTAGATGAGAAACATATGGTAATTATTGAAAAAGACGTATACAGCTCAAATCATTTTTGTCATAAAAATAAATTAACAATAAAAGATGATCTAAATGGTTTTGCGGATGACACCCACCCTGGATATTTTGGATATAAAAAGTTTTCTGAAATATTAATTAAATTTTTAGATGATAGAGTTTTCTCCGTTTGATAAAAAATTAAATATTTTTTTTAATTCTGAGTTAAGTCCATTTATAACTCCATATTTTAAAAATAATTTTCTATTATATAAACAAATATCTTTTACATTGTATAAAAATTCTATTTTTTGATCATTAGTTTTTCTGGCAAAATTTTCAATTTCCTTTTCTATTAATTCCAATCTTTTGTAATCATCTTTTTCATTATCGTAAGACTCATTAATGTATGGATGAAATGTTTTAAATCCTAATCTTTCTCTAATATAATTTAAAGATCCATATGGCCCCGCAAGAATAAATGGTTGACAATGTCCGATCGGTTTCCAAATCTTTTCAGATAGATATCCTGTTGGAAATGTATTATCTTCTTGAAAGAATATTGTTTCGGTAACAATACTCAAATATGTGTTTAAATAAATCCATTTATTTTCATTATTTATACCCATAACATTTACAATATCATCCACATCAACAAAATTAGAAGTCTCTTTTAAAAGTTCCGCAAATTCAATATTATTATCTCTCTCCAACAGTTCCTTCACATATTTTTCATTATAGTAAGATTTTTCCCACGAGACTAAATTTTTATCTAAACCAAGTCGATGAATTTTATTCAATAAAAAAATTCTGTGTTTTTTCCAATGTCGAGTTAATAATAAAAAATCTTTTTTTTCTTTTTTTATACCATCTATAAACTCATCATTAGTACATGTAGCATTACCATTTTCTAATAATAATTTATTAAATTCATGTGATTTCAAGTGTAAATAAAAATTATAATCAAAAATATTGTAATCGTATCCTAATTTTTTGATGTTATTTTTCAATTCAAAATCTGAAAATATTAAATAAACGTCTTCATCTTTAATTTGATTATTTCTTGTAAAATTAAAAACTTTTTCAAAGTTAGATTTATTAATATTTGATCCTCCATCAACAGTGTAATTAATTAATAATTTACAATTACCACTTTTAATTTCTTCAATTACTACTTTTGACATATAGTTTAAAAGAAATTCATTATGAACAGGGTGATTCCCAAAAAATAAATCTAATCCTGAATGTGGTTCAACTATGTAAAACCAAGTATAGTTTTTTCCCAATTTTTTATCCTCTAATATTTCAAATACTGATTTTTTTATAATAAAAGATTCATAATCATGATTGTAAAATAATGGAATATCGGTTTTCCAAATTTCTAAAAAATAATCTCGAGATTTATTAATATTAAAATCGCCACCCAAATAAATGGTTTCCAAAAACTTAGGCGGTAAACAATTAGGAACGGGACCATTATAGGTCATCACATCAAATCCAAAAATTAATTTCACAATTTAAATATAGAAAAAAAATACGTAATAGTTAATAGATATTTTTCTTGAATCTTGTATAACTTTCAAATAATTTATAATTTGTTAATAAAGACACTAAATTGTCAATTTTAACTCCATCAGGTTCATTCCAACCACCGTATTTTTCACCCGTATCTTTATTTAAGTATTCAATTTGTACTGTACCCTTTTCACAATTAATTTTCATAGATTTTAATCTCACAATTATATGATTATTTTCATATTTTGTTGATGTTTTAAAATATTTTTCTATAATCGCGTTAAGTTTTTTTCTTAATCCAATACATTGATTATGTTCTTCTGCATTATCTAAAATGTATTCAAAATAACTATTTGTTTTATCTGTTAGACTATTATTTACGCCGTATTTAGGATACTTGATGTTATAGTCGTATAATCTTTCAAATTCACCTCCATGACCACAATAATCTATATAATCATCTAAAATACTATAAAGATTCTCTTCATTTAAAATATTTTGTATATCTTTTTTTAATAGAAATTGTATAAATTTTACTGAACTTACGGTTATTTCATTGTCACGATTATATCCTGAATTAATATCAATATCTTTTTTTATGTTGTCAACATGTCTTTCATTCATTTCCTCATAATCTCGATAAGATAAATCTGCAATATCGGACCAAAATGCATCTGTTATGTCATATTGATCGTTAGTGAGATATTCATTATAAAATGTGTTTATGAACACATCGTAATCATTAACACCAAACGTTTCTTTAAATCTTTCTGAATGTTCATTATAAAAATCTTTTAAAAATTCTTTAAGTTTTTCCTCCTCATATTCGTCCATTCCTCTGTCCCTCATATCATCATATATAAAATCCCAACCATTGTCTGTTTCATATTCATACCAACTAATATTTGATTTTAATTCATCTAAATCGGAACTTAAACCATCTAATGTGAATTTTACTCTACCATCTTCAAATTCAATAATATCAGGATCATAAACAATCTCCGATAATAAATTTGTGTCCTTCGATAATATGGCATTTATTAATTTATTATTAACTTGACCAATCGCCTTTTCTAATATTTTTAAACCCCATTCTTCCGGTAATATATCGATTCTTTTAACTTCAAGTTTTAATTGTTCCGCCGAAACATTATTAGATAAAGACGGGAAAAAATAATATAATATTTCATTATTTTTTGGATCACTCAAAAATTCAGCGGTGTTAATTCTTCTATTTGTTTTATCCATAAATTGGTTAGTTTCAAAATGAATCTGATACTTATTATCAAAATCATTTTTATCAATCAATGTATATATTGGACCGTCTGAAGAGTATCTCCCAAATAAGTTACCTCTACTTTTATGTTTTTTATTTAATGAATATGGACCCCAAGTTGTACACCATTCTGCGTTAACACCTAAATAACATGCGGCTTTTTCTGTTAATGGTTGAAAAATAAACCAAATTTTTCCATCATGTAAAATTTTATATTCATCCCTTGAAAGAACTTTTAATAATTCATCTAAATTTTTTCTTTCTTTTACTACATAATCTTTTATAACATTATATATGTCACCCAACTCTTTTACTTTATTAAGATCTAATGCCACTTTATACTGATAAACATATTCCAAGTATTCAGTTGCGGTTTCCAAATCCTCCATAGGTAGGTTACCCATTTGGTAAATAGATAATAATAATTTAGAGTATTTTCCCATTTTTTTGATCATATTACCCTCAACCAAAGATTGTGGGTCGGCAGAAACAATTGTTAAAAAATCATCATAAGGTATTTTAGAGTAGTATTTTTTATAAATTTCCTCTCCTGATAACTCATTTAATAATTCCTCTAATAAAAGATCGAATTTCATATTAATAAATACATCATTTGACTTATTATAAACTTTTTAGTATATTTTTCATATGGAAAAACCTAAAGTAATTAACGTACACGAATGTCCCGAATGTAAGATTCCTAAAGGATGGGGTGAAGAGATTATAATATGTAATCACGAATTATATTGTGGAAAATTATTAAGATTCAAACAAGGTGCAAAATTTTCAATGCACTACCATATGGTTAAAGATGAGACTTGGTATGTCAATGAGGGGTTATTCACCTACAGATGGATAGATACTGAAACGGCCGAAGTTCAGGAAAAAATGTTGAGGATCGGTGATACGGTTAGACAACTTCCTGGTCAACCACACCAACTCGAAGCTCTCACAGACGGGGAAGTTTTTGAAGTATCCACTCAACATTTTGATTTTGATTCTTATAGAGTATGGAAGGGGGACTCACAAAAATGAAAGTTTGGGTGAATGGTACGTTTGATGTTATGCACATTGGTCATATTAAGCTTTTAGAATATGCAAGTCAATATGGTACAGTTAGGGTTGGATTAGATACAGATGAAAGAATTAAGATAAAAAAAGGAGAAAATAGACCATTTAATACATTAGAGGACAGAATTGAATTTATTAAGTCAATTAGGTATATTGATAGTGTAGTCAGTTTTGGATCAGATGAAGAATTGGAAAAACAAATAAGAGAATGGGATACCGATATTATGGTTATCGGAGATGATTATCAATATCATGAAATTATAGGTGCCCATTTGGTTGATAGAGTTCTATTTTTTGATAAAATAGAAGGAAAATCCACAAGTAGAATATTATCACATGGTAGTAACGGTAATAGGTGAATATTGCATAGATAATTTTATCTATTGTGAAACTAATAGGTTGAGTCCGGAGGCACCTGTCCCCGTATTAAATCCTGTTGAAACAATCACCAATTCAGGTATGGCGGGAAACGTTATTCATAATGTGGAAGTTATGTATCCTAACGCAAGAACATTAGGGTTTCACCAAACAAATAAGATTATCAAAACAAGATATGTAGACAAAAAATCTAACCATATGTTTGTTAGAATTGATGATGGGGATTCTGCCGAACCTATCAATTTGAACATATCAAAAACAAACGCTATTTTTAATTCTGATATTGTAATTGTTAGTGATTACAATAAAGGTTTTTTAAACGAAGACGATTTGATTAAAATCGGTAATTTATCAAAATTATCAATATTAGATTCTAAGAAAAAATTAACTACGGAAATAATAACATCATTCACATTTATAAAAATGAATGAACACGAATATAGACAAAATTTACATTTGAGAGATTTGAAAAATGTTATAGTAACGTTAGGTGCAAAAGGTTGTATGTTTGAAAATAAAATATATGATTCCCCATCACCTAAAGAAACTATTGATGTAAGTGGTGCCGGTGATACCTTTACCACATCTTTTATATTGAAGTTTTACGAAACTAAAAACATAAAAGAATCTTTAATATTTGCAAATGAAATGTCATCTATTGTAGTATCAAAAAGAGGAGTATCAACACCATGAAAAGAATTTTATTAACAGGATCAAAAGGTTTTATTGGACAAAATCTAAAAAATGTATTACCCAAAAAATCGGAGATATTTGAATTAAATGAGAGTTTTTATGATAATGATAAGTGGAAGTTAATGTTAAATACAAATTTGTTAGTTCTACAACCAGATGTGGTTTTTCACGTTGGTGCGTGTTCTGATACACTTGAACAAAATGTGAACTACATGATGATTAGAAATTTTGAATCCACTAAAGTTTTAACTGATTATTGTAAAAATAATAATGTACCAATAATTTATTCATCCTCAGCGGCATCCTATGGTAGTGATGGGTCTAATCCGTCTAATTTATATGGTTGGAGTAAGTATATTGCTGAACAGTATGTTATATCAAATGGAGGTATAGGTTTACGTTATTTTAACGTATACGGACCAAATGAAGAACATAAAGGTAAAATGGCTTCTATGATCTTTCAAATCATGAACAAACACAAAAATAATGAAGAAATAAAATTATTCCCGAAACACCCAAAAAGAGATTTTGTATACGTGAAAGATATTGTTTCCGCAAATTTATTTGCATACGAAAATTATAACGAATTAAAATCAAATTATTATGATGTTGGAACGGGGAACGAAAGGTCTTTTGAGGATATATTAAATTGTCTTAATATTGAAAATTATACCTATTTTGACGAAAAAGATATTCCCAAAGGATATCAATTTCATACTAAAGCAAATAAAAATAAATGGATGACCGGATGGTCACCCATTTATGAACTTGAATCTGGTATTGAGGATTATAAAAAATCCTTACTCCATATCACTCGGTAACTTAACGTATTTACTTGAATCTTGTGCAGGTCTTTCGGGATCATTTTCCTCATAAAAAACTTGATTTTCAGATAACCAAGTATCTGCATCTTCGCTTGTCATATTCGGATTAGTACCTTCTACCGGATTGCTTGTACCTGATAAACAGATTTTGAATGTTTCTTCTGCCATAGTTTTTTTATTTATAAATATCTGTAATTTATCAATTTATTAATATGTACCGTTCAAATAAGATAAAAGTTGACCAAATAATCTTATTTCAACATCGTCATATTCACCCTTAATTAATTTTGACTGTTTTACGTCCGATTCTATCTTATTTGAGATAGATTTTAATACATTTTTCAAAACAGGTTTTGGAAGTTTTCTTTTACTAAACTCACTTACTTTTATCGAATCTCCCTCATATTTTCCCATGTAAGAATGTTCTTTTATTGTTTTAGGTTTTAATTTGGAACCACTCAATATTTCACGGGATTTAGATAATAATTTTTTTACGTTGTTTGAATAATTGTTATTCAAACAATCAGGGGGAGGACAGTAAATCTTATCTAATTTTTCAAAATATTCCTCTCTACTCAATTGATCAAATTTCATCGAATGTTGCCAAATTTTATAATCCCTAACTGAGTCCTTCCAACTTGAGTATGATGCGTGACCATTTTTTGTGCCGGTAGAAAACGTCTTTCTTACTTTAGGATGTTTCATACCAAATAAATTGTTGTTATTTTTAAAAATTTCACTTTTAAAGTGTCCTGTTTCAAGTAATGATTGTGCAATTGCAATATCAGGATTAACGATGTTAAGTGCAGTAACTAAAGTGGCAAATTTTTGTGGTGTGAAATCTGATGTTTCATTTGAATTGTCTGTTGATTCGATATCATCCGTCATATCTTCTTTTAACAAATTCGACAATTTTCTGAATTGTTCTTCGGTCAAAATAATATTAAAATTTTCATCGATTCCTTCTTTTATTGCGGCATGTGAATACTTTTCATAGTCTTCCCTACTACCTATCCACAATAATTCCAATATTTGTCTTTTTTCTGTTGGTTTTACAATTTCTTTGATTTCAAAAATGATTCTCATTTCAGGTTTATTACTATACCTGATTCTGTATGTATCATCTACGGCTCTATGTTTTACATCTAAAATCTTGTGTATTTCAAATAAGTTAGGTGTGGTAGTCAACACGTCCAAGACTTTATCTGTGTCCTTAATCGACCTCTGATTTCTTATTTTTGATTTTAATTTCAAAAATCTACTTGTATATTCTAATTCCATTAGTTTAGTTTTTTAAACTTTCATTTAACTCTTTTGCCAGTTTTTTTAAAACTTCATTGTTTTTTGTGATTCTTTCTTGAGTTTTTATACCCGCCTTTCTTGATTTTTTAGGTCTAAAGTAATATTTTGATCGAGCCATAATCTTTTAATATAAATATATGTTTAATTAGATATGGTATTTATTAATATGGTCTCTTTACTGTTGATTGAAAAAAATAAAGAATTTCTTTTATTAAAAAGAAGTGACAATGGATTATATGGTTTACCTGGAGGAGGTGTGGAGGAAAATGAAACACCCAATGATGCATTGATTAGGGAGGTAAAAGAAGAAATGGGGGTTTTTATACCTAATTTTAAATTACTAAAAAAATACCCATATAATTCAAGTTTTTTATGTGTTTATTACTTTAAATCATCTGATTTTGATGAAAATACCATAGTATTGAATAACGAACATACTGAGTTTAATTTTTTTAGTTATTTTGAGGTTTTAAACCTAAAGAATCAGATAATCCCAACAACCATTAGATTTATAAATGACTATTTAAATATATAAATCAAATATTTATATGATAATGGTATTTTTAATGAAAATTTTACTCACTACAAGTCAGTTATTTAATTTAGTTAAAGAAAACAATATCTTAGAACAATCCCAAGACAAAGTAAATTTAACAAAGCAGTATAATTTTCATGTCATACCTGACGGTAAAAATAATTTTAGATCTGCTCAGTTACCGATAAATGTGTTAGAAAAGGTAATTGATGTTTATAAAATAAAAACCATAATTAGATTTAATGGTGATGGTAACGATGCTAAACATACATCTGGACAAAAAGAGGTTTCAATAGATTCAGAAAAACAAATTGCAGAAAAAAAGGGACTTAAATTTTTAAAATTATCGTCAACAAAAAATCAAGATCAAGTTAACTCGCTATTATCTCAAGGTAATGTTTTAATACACTGTGCACATGGAGCAGATCGAACAGGGGGAAATGTTGGTGGTTATCTATATGATGTTTTGAATTGGAGTACTCAAAAAATATGGGACTATACTACAAAATATAATGGTTGGGTTAATATGATAAGTGGTAATCCTGATGGTTTTGTGAAAGGTGGTTATTTAAAACAAGCTCAAAAATTTGGAGTCAAGGATCTTGAGCATGCAAAAAAACTTATTAAAAAATAGAATTAAATATTATTGTAATTTTCAATATAAGAAAATAAAGAAGTATTAAAAATCAAATCAAGTATTTTATTTTTGTTTTCTTTTGCAATCATTTTTGATTCTTCTAACCTATTTTCCCATTCTGATTTGTTCATATTTAATAACCAAATCAAGTTATCATACAAAATTTCAATCCAAAAAGGGTCTTTATTTTTTAGTAATAAATTAACATCATAATTTTCATAAAGATCCCAAAGTTCATTTTTAAAAAGGGGTCTATACGGTTTTAAACCATTTATTTTTAATAAATTATGTGCAACAGGATCGGTATGAATAAATGGTTTCCCAAGATATAAGTTCTTTATTGTTTTTTCATTCCATTTTATGAATTGTAAATGTGAACTGTTTACTGTTGCAGTTTCGTAAACAAATTCAATTTCAGTTTTTATTGTTTGATTTATAAAATTGTCTATATATTTTTTTTGTGGGAGTCCGTGATGTTGTCCTTCACAATCAAAAATATTGGATTTATAATTTATTTTTTTATTGTGCATTATATTGTATTGTGAGTTGTTTACTGTGAAAAATATTTCATCATTATTTAAATTGTATAATAAATTAGAAAAATCATTTCTCACGGAATCAACAACTTTATTCACATGAAAGCCAATTCTTTTTTTGTTCAAAGAATTTTTATATAATTCTTCTCCATATAAAAATAAATTAGCCGGAAATGCAAAATCAAAATTGTAATAATTTTGTAAATGCACTTTTGGTTCAAAGTAAAAATTTTTTATTTTGTATAACCCGATATCCCATATAACCTTGATATGATCTGATTTTTCTATATAATTAACAATTTCGTCCTGTACCCAAGGATACGAATACCAATAGTCTTCTATTGTTTTTGCTACAATTAAAAATTTATAATTTGGTTTATATATTTCATAAAATTCCTGTAAATGAATTCTTTGATCTGTAACAATAACATTTAAACCATCTTCGATAAAATCATTATCGACATCTTTTTTATTAACTAAAAAATTGTAATTTTTAAATGTGAAATTATACAAATCTAAATTAGAAAATCTATAAACATCCCCACCCTCAATTTTTTCTAAATCAGAAACAGACCAAAAATATGGTTCCCTATTTTTTTGGAATAATTTAACTTTCATTGTTCAAAAATTTTATCAACTCTTCTGAGAATTTTAAATGTCCAAAATAACCAGGATGGAAATCATTACTGTTATCTTCTAATTCATGATGTAACGTTAATTGATGTTTGTCGCAATATTCATAAATTGTTTGACAACTATCTATATTGAGAATTCTTTTTTTATTAATATATCTTGGTCCATGAAAACCACCATCAAAACCATAAAAATAATTTACATTATGTAAATCAAAAAATGAAAACAAACCTTGAATTTCATTTGTAATTTTTTTCATATAAACCATGGGGTCGTGGTATTTTGTTAACCACAGTTTTACATCCTCGACAATTTCCCCCTCAAAAAATTTTGAATCGTACTTTCTATCTGTTTTTGAATATTTCTCAGCAACGTTTACATACCTAAAAGTCTCATCGTCGTTGTATTGGACATTAACAATTAAATAATCGTTTATTTTTTTACAATAATACTCTAATCTGTGAAAAGGTATATTGAATAATAGAACAAATAATGTATTTTTTATCTGTGACAGATTATTATTTGAAATGTACTCAAAAGTTTGTCTAACAACTCTTGGTGAACCTGCACCACACTGTGATTCGTCTATTAATTCACAATTAAAATGTTTTTTTAAACGTTTAGGGAAATTAATGTCCCTTTCATTTTCCCAAGGAATTAAATTATATTTTTTCACATATGAATTAATAATTTCTAAATCACCTAACCGGTGTCCTGCTGTATGTGAACATCCGTTTGTATAAATTGTATTAAAATTCATGATCTACTTAATTATAAATAAAAAATCCCCTTATTTAAAGGGGATTTAATTGGTCAATTATGATTTAATTGTTTATTTTTTTAAATTATTTTTAATCATTCTAAGTAACTGTGATTCGGTTATTTTAATTTTCTTTTTTGATTCTTGTAAATTTTTTAAATCTTTCTTACTCATTTTTTTGTTAAAATCTGCTTTGGGTAGATCTCTTTTATCAAAAGGATTTAAAGTAGATGTGTTACCCACTCTATCACATTTTAAAAATTGTATTGCTTTCATTAAATTATCTGAAAAAATAATCTCATGTGAATTACCTGATTGAAAATTTAAATACCACGATCCACATGAGAACCATAGAATTCCCTCGGTACCACTAATATCTACTTTAAACTTATTTCTTACTTCTGCTGGTGCAGTGTATGATTTTTTCTTGGTACCGAATAAATTTAAAAATGTTTTTTCCTCCCATTCAATAACCTTAGATGATATTCTTTCATCCGGCTCAACAGATACAATTGTTAAAAGTCCTTTCATGGTTTTTTCTTCCATATCTGTAAATACATTCGCGGTCATACCAACCAATTTAGACTTTGGTTTTTGAGGTTCGCTTGGTTTGTTTTCTGATGAACCATCCTGATCACCTAAAGGTTTTATTGAACTATCGTCTTGTTCTTTGTATAATTTTTTAATTTCTTTTTTTTCTTCTTCAGTTATCGTAAATTTTTTTCCCATTTAACTTGTTTTTATATAAATATCAGGATTTATTTAATATCTAATTTAATTAATTCTGATGTGTTCGATCATTTCATCAACCCACCACTTAATAAAGTCAGAATTAGGGTGTCCCCCATTCTTATTTACATCATATAACTCGTGTGTCCTACAAAATGGTTGCATTGGACCGTGTTTTTTAAAAAAGGTGGGTGAATTAATAATATCCCCAACTAATTCATCACTAACATAATTTTTCATATGTTGTGGTAAATTTTTTCTCAGGTCTTTGTAATCCGATATTGAGGTCATCCCTTCAAATATCACATAATCAACTCCCTTATTTTCAAGGTAATTTTTAATCATAATAACACTTGTCAAGGTTCTCAAATAGTTTTCGAAGTCATCAAAAAATATATGAGATATTTCTTTAAGATTATCCTTAAGAAAATGTAACTCTTTATCTACATTATTTTTTTTATTTATTGTTAGTGTTGCATAATTAAAAGAATGATATGTAGAAGTATCTTTTATCCAAATTTCACGTCTATTTCTTTCTGTTAATTGAATTCCGATTGCAATTTTTTTTCCTTTATTCATTTCACATATTTTCATGATATCAAACATCAACATGTAGTTACCAGCACCATCTCTTGCAACAACATTTGGGTTTGCACCGATTTTTTGTGCAAAATAATAACCCCATGATTTTGTCGATCCTTCCATGAAACCTGTAGTGAATGAACAACCTAATGAATAGAACTCATCGTATTTTTGATCTAACCTTATCAAACTCATATTTTATAAATATTTTTTCTCAAATAATTGTAACTTATTGAAAATCAATAGATTATAAAATCACAAAAAATATTTTTTTTAATATCAAAAATATCATTATTTTTGTGTTTCAAAATTATGTAACATGAAAGTATTGGTTTTTCTACTTCTATTGTTGTTCACCTCCTGTGCAACACAAAAGAACTACTCACAAAGGGTTAGTAAATCTATTGACAAATATCATGAGAATTTAAAGAAAAATCCTCCTTCTTGGTTTGCCAATTAATACTCGTTATAATCGATTCTTCTGTTAGTTGGTTCAGGATTCGGTCTTTTATATACCTCTAATTGTTTACCACAATTGTCCAATTTAATTAGTTTGGTTTCGTCCATACTTCCCCTTGGTATTCTGACGTTGGGGTAGTCTTTACGGTATAATGTATCATTATCCTTATTCTTTATAAGAACCCATGGTACTTCGGTGTGGGAACCCTCAACAGATAAAATTTTGTATGGACCACTGTCATCTACAAGTGGTTTCATGGACAAGATGATTTCATCACCGTCCTTGATAATACTCCTTGCTTTAGCATCGTCCACAACCACAGTTTGTGATCTAAAACCTTTATACATACCATCTGTTTTTCTACCTAAAGCTTCAAATTCTTTATGTAATTTAACAAAATATTCTTTTCTTTGATTTTGTTCTTCTGGTGATAAATGACCAATAATAGATTGTACATTAGGGTTTGTTTTAGGTGAAAAACCGTATACATCCGCCTCACCATTATTAAGATTCACAACTCCCACAGGCACCCCGTTCATTCTCAATTCAAAGATTGCTTCATCACAGTGGTGTGTGCCGTTATTATCATAACCGACAGTGATTTGAAGACCAACTAAACATCTATAATCTTTCTTCAAAGATAATACCGCCCTAACAAATTGTTCTTTTCTATAATTTTCGAGATTTGATCTATAGAAATCGTGATCGGCTTGATTTATTATTCTATTATTTTTATCCTTTCTTAACGTAGTACTAAATGGTTTATATTCCGTATCACCTATAATAGGAGTTGCTTCAGGTATATCTGGTTCATTTTGAATTAAACCATCAGATAAAAGTTGTTTAAATAAACCTTTTAAATATTGAACCATTGTATTACCTCTATTTTTTGCTAAAACTCCTGGTTCTAATTTTGTTCTATCCTTGGCTTCATTATCATAATTCGTAATTCTACTTTCACCACTTTCAATTTGTATTTGAACAAGACTATTAGTATGTTTGTTTATAAAATCAATCATAGGTTGTACCTGAGTTTTAAGGATCTCCAATTGCTCGGGTCTTAATTTCCAATACCCCTCTTTCCAATTTACATTTAGAGGAATTGTAATTTTTTCGGTTCTGTTTGAAGATTGTTCTAATACAATCTTACTAATAAGATTTTTGATTTGTGATTCTGTAAGTACTACCTTTTTCAAAATAAAACGTTTTTATATAAATATTATTAATATAACAAATTGTTTACTCTTCGTAAAGAAGATAAAGACCAATATATTTATATAAGTATGAAAATAGTCATTACTGAAAATCAATTAAAATCTCTATTACACAAAAGAGATAAATTTTTGAACGAACAAGAAGTCATAACTACAACAACGGTAAAACCTGTAGATCTACCTCCAATTGAAATTCCTTATAAATTTAAAGCTGGTTATTGGAAAGGTACACCTGAATTAGCATCATTAGTTGCGGAAAGAATGAGACCGGTTATTGATTTTATAAAAAAATATCAAAATCAAAAAATTGAAATTTCAATTAAAGCAATGGAGTCTCAGGTAACAAATTTTGACAACGAACCATCAAGTCCAAATAAAGGAAAAGAAGTTGCACCAAAATATTTAGCAAAAGGTAGGTCAGAAACTATAAAAACACTTTTAAAAAATTATTTTGCAGATTTAAAAAATAGAGGTGTAATAAGTGTTGAACCCGTTTATGGTGAAGATCAGATTGAAATAGGTCCTACTGTTTATAAAAAAGGTGAAACTGATCCCTCAACAAACAAACCATACAATCCAAATGACCCAAAGTATGCAAAAGAACAAAGGATTGATGTTGTTGTGAGAGCAACGGGAGAGGCGGTTTCAGTAGAAACAACGTGTCTTGTAGGTATGAAAATTGTAGTTAAGTATGACCCACAATTTTGCAGACCAAAGGGTAATGAAAAAGAAGAAAGTAGGTGTCACGGATGTCCATTTGCGAAGTTCTCGATGTATGCAAATGGTATACCAATTTACGGAAAGGGATATGGTGGAGAGAATAATGGACAACTAACAAATATTGCAAATTTAAACACAGGAGGATTTGGTGATAAAGAGGCAACCGGATGGATTTCAGAATTTACCAACGAAACTGCACAACAAGTTTTAAAAGGAAAACAAGAGATTGTGTTCACATATCAATGTGAAAGCGATCCAAGTTGTCACTCAGATGCCTTACTTGTCAATATATTAGATAAAAATAATAAGATGATATGGCAAGGATTTGTTTCAGGTGGAGCAAGAATTTCTAAAGGAGACGGACAAAGATTCCTAATAAGAACCGATAAATGTGGTATTTTCCAAGAAGGCGCAAAAATGGTTAGCGAAGAAGGGTTGAAAAATGAGAGGGATCAAAAAGAAAAGGAGAGGAAACAAAAAGAAAAGGCCGAACGAGAAGCTGAGGGGAAAAGGGAAGAAGAGGAAAATAAAAAGAAAGGAATGAAACCAAGAACAATTTCTTCGGCGTATTATTTTCCCGATGAAGATAATCCTGCGGAAATGATAGATGCCTTGGCATTCGTATATGCGGCGGTAGATAAAGCAACTGGTAGAGTTAATTACAATTTACTTCTTGATCCTGTTTATGACAAAGAATATTTAGATGTTGATTCTAAAGAACTCCCAACATGGAAATCATGGATTGATTGGACCGTTAAAGAGGGTATTTCAGTAGACATAGTAAATCAGGCAATTAAAAACTCTGTTAAATTCAGTGGTAAATTACCATTGAAACCTACAAGAAAATGGTACCGTTAACGTAAAGTATCGGAAACAATCTCGGGAGGGAAAAACTGAATTTTACCTTTTTTAACATCTTTTACTAATGTTCTTTTTGCTTTACGAATTGCTCTTTCTTGAACAGAACAAGATACCAATCCAATAAGGATTACGATGTAGATTAATTTTTTCATACCACAAAGATAGTGGTATAATTAGTAATATTCCAAAAAAAACTGAGATATTTTTTAAAGATTTTATAAGTGACTGATTTTCAATTACTTATAAAAGTATCATTCGATCAAACTTTTTCTTTCTTCAATCAATTTTAATCCCACGGCAACAAATATTGCGACTACTGATGAATATTTAAAACATTCTTCCATAGTACCACCAAATAGTCCCACAACAAAGAAGGCAATTATAGTTGCACCGAAGACCTTCCAAAAACTTGTAATAAAAACATAAACAACACCAAATGGTAATAATAGGAGAGTTAGTATGATAACAATTAAAAGACCAAAAAATTTACTAAGATAAGTTTTCATATCTAACCAGGAATCACATCCTTTTCATCAAATACAACATATTGTTTTCCATAAACGGCATTGTCATCCCCCGTATCATTCCACCAATCATCATTAATTATTATTCCGTCATAACCGTCCTTCATTAGATTTCTCATGAGTCTTTCTCTTCCCAACCTATCATACCCAATCATTTCAATATACCCACGCCAAAACCCACCCTTAATAAAAAATGGGTTCTGTATGTTAACATGGTAGGGTTTACCTTCACGAACCTCACCACGAACGGACAGGGCGAATTTCTCAACCCCTTCTTTGGAATCAGCAAACCATAACCCACCACTTCGAGGATCCAATTTTAATTCACCAGCTCTCCATACGGTATCTTGGACCTTGCTTAATGAGAAATCATCGGACTTCTCAATTGGTTCTATTTTATCCCATTTACTTCTGTATAGATCTTCAATGTTTCCACCCAACTCGAGTAAATCCAAATTGTATATTACTTTGGATTTATTTTTTTTCATTATATGTTGAAGTTGTGATTCTGTAATTAAAATTTTCATATTAAATAAATATAATAAAAAACCCTCTTAATAAGAGGGTCTTATATCCGGCGCCGAAGATCTTATTTCATTATCTTCCTTGCCAATTACTATCGGTATTGTAACTAACACCACCTTCACGTCCAAATCCGTTCATGATGTCATCATCAGATGGTTCGTCATCTTCCACATCATAATCGTCACTTTCAACAGACGATGAGTCATATAAATCGTAATCATTTTTAATGATATCAAGTACGGTCGATATGTTTCTACTTTTTTCATCACTACGTGTATGAAATCCTTCCATATCTGAAACACTTCTAAGACCGGAATACATTGGTTTAACATAATTCCAAAACTCAGTGTCAAGTAATTTATTGGACATTGTTTCAGTAATTTGTTCAACCTGTGAAGAAACCATTTTAATGTAGTCAATAACTTCTTCTACGGAAGTTAATTTTTGTTCTTTACCATCAATAGAGGATTCGATATCTTCATTGATTTTCATCATTCCCTTAATGCGGGCTAATTCTTCGTTTAATGTTTGATTTTTCATATTGTATAAATATAACAAAAAACCCTTAGTGTAGAGGGGTTTTTTTTATAATCTATAAAACACACTCACACCAAGGTTGTTATAATGTGGTTTATCCAAACCTTCACCAGCAGTTGTACGGAACACAGATTGTTCAATGATCAATTTCTTCATCTGAACACCCCAACCAGCATTCAACGTGAATCTTGTATTGTCATTCTTAAAGAATGTTGCGCCGGCACCATAATTAATGTAGATGCTCTTATAGACCATATGTCTAAGGTTCATAAGAACGGGGAGTTGTATTTGTTTATCACTTTGTTGCATCCCCAAATTAAGAACATAGGCGAACTTATCATTACGGGGTTTTACAAGTTGAACTCTCTGTCCCCATGCCCTATCACTCCATGATAGATCTTTGGTTATTGGTGCGAATAATGACACACCGGCATTTACTTCGAGTTTTTGGAATTTCTGTCCATAGGACAAATTGGTAACGAATACCAAAAGAATTAATAGAATGTTTTTCATATTTTAGAATTTATTTAATAAAATACGTAAAACATTGAATAAAATCAATAGAAATTAGAAATTACCTTCCTGATCTACAGGGTAAACCTTAGATCCAATTGATACGGATTCAACAGTATAATCAAAACTTTCAATATTAGATTCGTATTTAATTTGGTTTTCTGCTGGACCAAAATAAAACTTCTCTTGTGGTTTACCGGATACTCTACCTATAAATGGATCATCCATGAGTCTTGATGGACTAATAATCGTAACCATTGTTTTTTGTCCGTCCTTACTAACAACATTTAAAACATAACGAGGTTGAAGATCTTTATATAGTTTTTGTTTGATTTGTTCCTTGATGATTCCTTTAACCAGTTTTACAAGGTCAGATTCTGTAAGTCTAATTATTTTTTTCATGTAATATAAATATTTTAAAAGAATATTAAAAGTGAGCAGTAGAAAGTCTTAAATGTGAGCAATTTTTATTTAACAGGATTTCCTGTTCTACCGTCACACATACCGGGTGATTTCACTCCTATGAAAGAACAAGGTAATTTTTCTATTGGTTCCTTTGTATTTTTATTACAATAACCCATGGTCTTAACCCCGAGTTTTGAACAAGACACAACATCTTCCGCTTTCAATTTACCCATTTCTTCGTTTATGGTTCTTTTAATTAAGTTTATTAAATCCGATTCAGTTAATCTTATTACCTTTTTCATTTCATTTAATTTTGTTATGTTTATAAATAGTTAAAATCCTCAAAAAATTTTTTTTCTGATTTATTTGTTCCATCCGGCTTTAGGATAATTCTTGGAGAGAACTATTTTATCGGGAGACTCATCGTTTAATAAACGGTTGAGTTCTGATATGACTTCAGTTATATTTTTTCCCGTATAATATATTCTGATTAGTTTACTTATTTCAGTACTTGATTTTGCAAATTTATTTTTTAATTCGTCATTGGATATACGTTTCCTAAATGACTCACTACCATTTAAAGGAAAAAAATGATGATTACCATCTATTTCAATTACTATCTTAGATTCAGGAATATAAAAATCAAAAGGAAGTTTATAACATATTTTTCTACTATTCTCCATGTTAAAACACCCATCAAATTTTTTTTGTGAGATATGTGAAATATTATTTTCTTTAAAAAATTGAGTTGCGCCTATTTCTCCTTTGGATTCTACACATTTACTACAACCGTGACCTTTTTTGTGTATGTATGGTAATTGTATAAAATCCCCATGTTTTGGACAGGTAATTGTTACTGGTGTTTTATTATTAATAAAATTAACCTTATCGTAGTTGTATAATGGGTTACCATCACTATCTTGATGTAGTTGTTGAGACTTTTTAATAAATTCATCCTTTGTACCACTTCTATTTTCTTTTGCACATTCCGAACAACCAAAACCTAAGAAAAAATGATTACGGGGAGTTTGTTGAAAATCCCCATGTTTTGGACAGGTAATTGTTACCGGCGTTTTATCACTCACGTAATTAACTTTATCATAATTGTACAAAGGTTGACCATCACTATCTTGATGTAGTTGTTGAGACTTTTTAATAAACTCATTTGATGTAATTGTAAGGTTTTTAGATTTTCTTAGTCGTCCACATTTATCACAACCTGAGTTATTATTGATGTGTTCTTTTGGTTGTCTTATAAAATCCCCATGTGTTGGACAAGTAATTGTTACAGGGATCCTACTATTCACATAATCAACTTTATCATAAAGGTATCGAGGACTTCCGTCTTCATTTTTATGTTTTTCTTGTGCTTTTTTTATAAATTCCTCTTTGGACGATTTTGCAATTTCATACATATCAACAACCGACTCATATATAACATCTATTAATTTCATACTAAGTATAAATACAATAAAGAATCGTCTAAATAAGGGGTTATAATATCCGGTCAAAGTTCCGGCGCCGAAAATAAAAATCCGGTCACGAAGTCAATCGATTATTTCTTACCGTGTTTAATTATCAATTCACCAAGAACTTCCAAACGTCCCATTTCTTTCTGAAATTCAGTTTGTTCCATATTCATGGATATTTTCTTAAGGGTTTTTTCGAATTCCTTTTTTGCTTCTTCCAAATCAAATTTACCCTGACTTGCTTTTTTATAATAAGGAAGTTTAACTGCGAAGTGATGATAGGTTAACATGGATGGTCCACCTTTTTCTTTTGCGGTATTCGCAATCTTTTCTGCTCCACCCATTCTTTTGGATGCGAACTCGTCAAAAGATAAACGTTTAAATTGTGATTCGGTGATAATAATTTTCATAATAATAAATACAAAAAAAAAACCCTCCGTATTGGAGGGTTTGTATTTTTAGTTTTCGTATTTTTTTAGGTTTTTATCAAACCATACCCAACACTCATCGGGACAACCTTGGTAGACGGGTTTATCATTTACATAAAATGTGAATCCTGGATATTCTACGGAACAACCCTTTGCATATAATTCAACTATTAAAGACTTACCCGGACTTACGTCTTTTCGGTATTGCTTTTGAACATATCTAAATCCAGCACTTGTCAATTTCTTTACCGCAAAATCGTCAAAACCGGAATCTGATTTTTTTGTATTAGGTGTTGACCCGATTTGTGATTCAATGTTTGCCAATTCTTTTTTCAATCTATCTCTTTCACGTTTTAAACGTTCGATGTCGGTACCTTGTTCTTGTATAATCTTCTGAATATGTTGTTTTAATTCAGACTCAGTTAATTTAATGACTTTTTTCATAGTATATTCTTAATGTTTATAAATATATCTTATCTAAATAAAAAAACCCTCCGTGTAGGAGGGTCTTAACTATTTTATTAACAAGGAACAACTTTATCTACAACAAAGTCACAGAACCAACGAACTTGTAAAGCATCGTCACTCCATTCAATCACATCACTAAAAGGAATTTTTATACATGGATTATACAAAGTGTTTTGTTTTGGGTATGGTTCATCATGTTTCTTTTCACCAACCACATAATAATTAACAGAAGGAACTTTAACAACTATACCATCTTTATCTCTACGAACAACCGTTGCGTTATCAATATCTAATTTAAATTCTTGTTTGTTTCGCATAATGTCAGAGTATTGATAAGATCTGGATATAATAAATTGTCTATTAGTAATTAAACGAATTTTAGATCCAACATTATACATTGAATCTTCTTTCTTAAATTTACTATCGTTTTGGTTTATCAAACGCATAATGTCATTAATGTTAAGTCTAAGTTCTCCCTGTATCCACTGTTCCAAACTTTCACCATCTCTTACTCCAAAGGCTCTTTTAACACCGGCCCATTCATTCTTATTCTTGATCCTATTAATAATGATTGACTCAACGTTTTCCGAATCATCGGATGTACTTAATCCTTTCATTGAGTTATATAGTGCATCGGCAATGTCTAAATAATCCTGTTGAGTTGGTGTTGGTTGTTCATTTAATCCCATCATTGTTTTTATGCGTGAGATATCTTCATTTAAATTCTTCATCTATTGATTATTTGTTTATATAAATAGTTAAAATCCCCAAAAATTTCTGGAAAATTTTTAAATCACTTTTAGGGATAAAGACCCTTTTTTCAGATTTTTTCCGGAAAAATTTCAGTCGTGGCATTGACCCCCCTTTTAGACCCCCCCTAAAACACTATATTAAGGGGGGATACGGGAGGGGGGAGGGGGTACCCTATGGTAAGGGGGTGGGTATCAACGAGTTAGGGGGGGATTGCCAAACAATTTGTTAGATGGACCTGGATCCCGAAAACCTTTCACAATTTTTTAACAACCCTTAACACCACATTAACAATATACCCTTTATATTTGTATTCTAAATTAAAACACTATGACAAAAGAAACAAAGGTTATCAGTCAGTCCGAAGTAGTAAACCTTTTGGGTAACTACGAAAAAAAGTCCTTTATCAATGTAGTAACCGATACCCTTGTTCGTATGAACAAAACGGGTAATCCCTATTACAACCTTGTTCACAAACATTCTTCAAGGAACTACCTTATCAATTCCGACTATCTTAAAAGAGTAATCAAAGAGGGGGAAAAAGAGGGTATCAGTGAAGAAGAAAACACCTTTGAGGTAGAGGATATGAAAGGAAAGAAAAGAGTTAAAAATTCGGTATGTATTGATACCAAGACCGAACAAACCTATTATCTTTTCCTTGAATTGTTTGATGAAGTTAAACCACAAGTGGAGTACACCTTTGAAGGTAACCCGATTGATAAACAACTTTTTGAAAGTTACCTTGTAAAAGTTAGTGAGAGTAAGAAACAACCACAAGAAAGGAAAGTAAAGGTCATTACACCGAAGATTGAAAATATCAAGTCCTTTACCCTTGAAGGAGTGAAGTACATTGTAGAGTAAGAGTTAGTTAATTAAGTGTTAAAACGTAACCCCGTAAGGTTACGTTTTTTTTTGTCTAAACTTTAACAAAAAAAATTTCGTCCATCTCAAAATGTTTACTGGCAAATCCCTTCGGGTACTTCGGGGACAAGTGGTACTTCGGGTACGAGTGGGACATCAGGTTCTCCGGATGTTGAATCTTGTTTGGCAACTTCTCCCAAGAACATCATCTTCGTCCAACTCATTTGCCAGATCATTTTCACCTGAACCCCGGATCACCAAAGTCCCGTACATCATATCCAAAAATTTGTTAGGAAAACTTTAACACTCTTTAACACCACTATAACGTTTCATTCCTTATATTTGTATTCTAAAATTAAAACACATGAAACACATTTTTTTCTTCCTCGTTCAGTCCCTTATTTTCATTTTGTATTTTATTCCCGTTGTTCTTTGTCGTTTCCTTTGGACATTCCGTTGGAACGACCATTTTGAGGGTATTCACGGAAGTATCTTTAGTAGATACAAACGTTGTTACCTTGAAATGATTATGAGAATTAAAGGAAAGAAAATTCCCCAAACCTTCTAATCGTTGGTTTTAATTGTAGGTAAACCCTAACCCCGTAAGGTTAGGGTTTTTTTGTGTCCACACCAAGTGTCCGATCTCATCTCCAGTTGTAAATTGTTTGGCAACTTCCGTGGATACAGGTGGTTGTGGTTCTTCGATGTTGCCAAACAAAAAGAAAAATCCTGATTTGTACCTGATCTTCTTGTGAAATTTTTAACAATTATTATTTGGAATATAATTCTATGTACCTTATATTTGTATCATAATAATTAAAGAAATGTCAAAATACACACACCAACCGAAAATCGGAAAAATTACATTTGGAAATGTTATCTTTGTAATCGTTATTATTTATATCATTTTTAATCGTTAATTCAAAATTAAATTTATGACTATTAAACTGACAAAAAACGGAAACCCAATTTTGGTGAATTCAGAGAGTGTTACAAATTATGAAACCATTCCTTCACATAATCGTAACTTGACCAAGTTGTTTTTGGTAAGTGGGAACTATATTATTGTTGAGGAAAGTTTGGAAGAAATTTATAATATCCTTTGGGGTATGAACAATGGAGAGAAACAAAAGGTGGATTGGACACACATCAGTATTGATGAAGGGTTTGAACAAACGTATCAACCAAGACCTCGTAGGAGAGTTTACGGATATACTCCAATGGAAAACCAATATAGATAGGATTGTGGTTAGTTTAGGAAAGGGAACCCTCACAGAAATGTGGGGGTTTTTTCGTATTACCTATCCACGGAACTCTTCTGGTTCAGGATGCTTGATATGATCTGGCAAGTATCGGTATTACATCTCAAGAAGACGTGTGCGATTGCCAAACAAAAAGATCCCGTCACCGTGTGCGCCACCCGTCTTATGAATCTTTTAACAATAAAAATTTGGAATATGGATATTATTGTATTACTTTTATACCCTAAAACAAATTATATGAAAAACGAAATCTTTTTTGAAGTTGTTAATGTATGTTTTTATGGTGTTTACGTTGGGTTCTTGTTCTCAATGTGTACGGCACTTTACTTGACTTTGGAAAATTCATTCGCTAATCTCAAAACAAAGTAATATGTTGTACTACGGAAAAAGAATTAGTCAGTTGTCACCATTGGAAGTTCATCTTTCACAAATTGATATTTCACTTTGTGAACACATCTTAAAGAGTAATGAACCTATCAATGATAAGATTGAAGTTGATATACATACAAGATTTGCTATTTGTTTAGAGCTTCTTGGTATTGATGAAGATTTTTGTTATGAAGCTGAAGGTGACGCAAGAGATTTGAAATATGTTGAAAAGATTAACGATTCAAAGTATTGTTTTCGTGATTTCCTTGATGAGTACACGAAAGTAAATGCAAGTTCATAGTGGTATGTGTGTTAGTTTAGACTACCCTCGGCGAAAGTCGGGGGTTTTTTTATGCTGTGCAAATAGCAACGACATGCGCTGGCGCACAGCACGAAATTCGTTTGGCAAAGATGTTACAACCGGATTTGGTCTTCGCCGTACTTGCCAAACAATAATATGAATCCTGGATCTGTCGTCTTGGGTGTCTATCTCTTAACAAAACTTTTATATCATCTTAACACCTTTTTAACTTTATATAATGTATATTTGAATTCTAAATTAATTCACCATGAGTAATCTCACAAAGGGTTTCCGTGAACTCCGTAAACACGGGTATTGGTCTAAACAAAATCACACTTGTTGTCAAACTTGTGGGTGGAGTGAAGTTCCCGAAGGTAAGGAAGACAAGGTAGTCTTCTATCACAATCAAGACAATGAACACAAAGTAAGAAATCAACCTTTCTATCTTTCGTGGAGTGGAGATGGAAATGAAATTCAAAACATTCTTCGAGAGTGTGGAGTAGAAACGAGGTGGAGTGGAAATCAAGACACACGAATCGAAGTTGTAAGTTGGTAACTGAAAACTTTAAATGAAAATCCCTGACCGAGAGGTTGGGGATTTTTTTTATCCATTCCTCGTTAATCACCGTGGGCCCAGTTTTAATTTGTTTGGCAAATCTCTTTGACTGTAATCTATTTACATCAACAGGAGTTGCCAGACAATAAATTTTACCTTCCAGGGTAAAAATGATCTTAACAAAATATTCGTATTACGTTAACACCGTTTTAACATTATACGTTGTATATTCGTATTCTAAAATTAATACACATGACAAACAAAGAAATCTTCGAAATGTGTGAAAGACCTTTCACACCACAAGTAACAATGGAACAGATTGTTGGATGTTCAAACCCTATTAAGTTTTTGAGTTGGGGTATTGACAAACGTATCTCGGTTTTGAAAGATGAGGATGATGATTGTGTTGGTATGGTTATGAAACTTAATCATGAAAATTATGATGACATGATTATGATTACACTCTCTTGGGATGACACCTATCGTGTACGTTTCGTAAATCAAAACTTTGATATTGTCCACGATGTAGAGGGATTGTTCTTCGACCAACTTTTTGAAGTAATTAACAACAAGTTGGAACGGATGATGAAAATGGAGTTTTCTATGAATTAACCACTCGTTTAGAGTATGGAAACCCGACCCCGTAAGGTCGGGTTTTTTGTTTTCAGGAAGATCAGGAATCTGGTTCAGGCGCAGATCTTGTTTGGCAAAGTTCGTATGACACTTCTGAGGAGTTGGACTCAAGTGGGTGTTGCCAAACAAGTTTATCTGCCGGCGCACAGCACGAAATTCGTTTGTTCCCCGTTTTACATTTTGCGAGGTTTTTATTTTACATATTATTAACAAAATAAATTTGGAGTATTACATTATACGTTGTATATTTGTATTCTAAATTAAAAAATTATGAGTTACGAATTTTGTCTTGGTATGTTCATTACACAATTGGTATTATCTGCTATTTTTGTTTCGGGTATCCTTTATATTATTGGGTACGGAATTTTCAATTATTTTAAGAAGTAATGAAAACACTTATTATTCACCCAAAAGATAAGACAACTACTTTTCTTCGGAGTATGTATAAAGATATTCCGTACAAAACTATCATTACGGGTGGTTGTACTTACAATGATGTTGTTGAGGAAATCAAAACACACAATCGTATTATTATGTGTGGACATGGTTGTCCCGTTGGTTTGTTTGGTGTAGGTCAGTTCAATAATTGTGGACTTGTTATCAATAGTAACACAGTTCAGTATTTGAGAGGTAAAGAAAATATCTTTATTTGGTGTAACTCTGATAAGTTCGTTGAGAAGTATGACTTGGAGGGGTTTTATAGTGGTATGTTCATTAGTGAAGTGGGGGAAAGTATGATGTGTGGTTTTAGAGGTATTACACAAAGTCAGGTTTCAAGTTCCAACTATACATTTTCTGAAATTGTCGGTAAACACATTGATAAACCTTTGGAAGAAGTTTATGAAAATGTAAAAGACGAGTATGGTATTCTTTGTGATACAAACCCTATCGTTCAATACAATCACGATAGGTTATATTTTTCATAGGTGAATAGGTTTTGGTTATAAACCCCTTCGTTTCTACGAGGGGGTTTTTTATTTTCAGGAAGATCAGGAATCTGGTTCAGGCGCAGATCTTGATTGGCAAATTCGTATGACATCTTGAGGAAGACTGGTCTGTTTGCCAAACAAATTTATCTCGATCCTGGATTCTGGGGTCATCAGGTTCTTAACACAACATTCGTATTACGTTAACACCACATTAACGATATCCAATGTATATTTGTATCCTAAATTAAAAATTATGGTAAACGAAATTATTAGAAAAGAAATCAAAGACATTATTGAAAACCACATTGATAGTTGTATTAACTACGAGTGGAATGGTAGTGATTTTAATCACATGGTACTTACACATTGTCAAGACCAAAACGAGAGTTTGTTTGATGATGTAGAGTTGGAAGACAAAGAACCCACAATTCAGTTTGACAACGAGTTGTATCAAAAGTTCCTTAATCATTTGACCGAATTTATTCATAGTGGAATGTCGGTAACAAAAAACAACGAGTACGTTACTAATTAACAACCTTAACATTGTATTAACATTATACATTGTATATTTGAATTCTAAATTAAATCACATGAAACTTTCAATCGAAGAAGTAAAAGAGAGAATTTACGACCACATTCAAACTGAATCCAACATGGGTCTTCCACCACACGAGTCTTGGGAAGGAATCACCGAAAGTGATGAGTGGGTAGAAGAGTGTATCGAAAGTGGGTACACTATTGACCAACTCAAAAATGAATTGTTTGATGAGGTCTATGAGAAGTGGAGTGATGAAAATGAGTAGAAGGAAAATTTAGGTATGAATCCCTAACCCCGTAAGGTTAGGGATTTTTTTTGTCCACCTGGACCACCGAGTCTCCAGTTGTAAATTGTCTGGCAAATACAGATGGAGACTCAAGATCTCTTGACGGGAGTTGCCAGACAACATAAAGATTCCGGATCAGGGTGATTTCAGGGTATATCTTCTTAACAAAACTTTTACAATCGTTGTGATTTTTTTAACAATATACATTGTATATTTGTATTCTAAATTAATACATTATGATTTACAATGAAATGTACCTCGAATTCACACTTGACTATGACGGACAATGTGAAACCATTGACACCTTCGAAGTGGACGGACAAGATTTTTCTGATGACGTTTACTATGATGATGTGAACAAGTTTGTTAAGGAATTGGAAAAGTTGGAAAACTTTTACGTTTCCGAACACCGAACCGAAGTCCGAGTTTTTTGGGAGAACGAAAAGATGAATGTGTTGTTTCGTTTCTTCAATGAACCAGAAGACGGAGAGTTTGATGACCACGAACTTAAAGACCTCGAACCAATCAAGTTTGAATGGAACTAACAAGTTCCCCCCAATCCCCCTAACCCTTGACGAAAGTCAGGGGTTTTTTTTGTCCAAAGAATTCCTGAGTCGTCTCCAGTTGGAAATTGTTTGGCAAATCGTGTCACACCACGGGTTAAATTTCATAACAAAACTTTAACGATCTTTAACACCACATTAACAATATACATTGTATATTTGTATCCTAAACTTAAACCACTATGAAAAATCAAGTTGAAGTTGAGAAAACCAATTTTGTGGTATATCGTGTTAGTATCAATGGTGAAGAAACTTATGATGTACTGACACAAGACCCGTATGATATTGGTTCGGCGATTTGTGTTAATCACGTTAATGAAGGAATATTAAAACCTCTCCCAATGAAAGAGTGGGATAAGATAGAGAAACTATTACACGATAACTACTAAATAAACTATATGAAATTAAACAACACCGAGAGAAAAAGTTTTTTTGATTACGTTAAAATGTTTTATGGTAAAGGTGAGATGACCAATTTTTTTACCGATAAAGAAATTAATGTCGGTATTGATGAGTACCTTGAAATTGTAGATACTGATTATTGGGGTGATGGTGATACCGCCGATAGAGAAAATGTTTTAATTATTATGATGTCTAATAGACATACTAAAATTGAAAAAGAAATTAAGAAATTAAAAAAACAATTAACACAATACCCCAAACTTAAAGAAAAAACAATGAAGAATGTTTGTGAAGTTGTTAGAGGATATTGTTACACTATTTAAAAATTATAACATGAATGTTAGTACTTGTTGTGGGGCTGAAGTGTGGAACACCGAAGACCCAATATGTTCCGAATGTAAAGAACATTGTGATATTGAAGAACCCTCGAATTAATCGGGGGTTTTTTATTTCGGGTACTTCGGGTACGAGTGGGACATCAGGTTCTCCGGATGTTGAATCTTGTTTGGCAAATGTAGATCGAGACTCAAGATGTCTTGGTGTGAATTGCCAAACAATATTATCTGGCGTCTTCAGGGATCTTGGATGTATTATGATAATCTTAACAATTATTTTTTGGAATATCATTTTATTAGTTGTATATTTGAATTCTAAATTTTAAACACATGACAACAAAAGTAAAAACAACGAAACTTACCAAAATTGGTAAAGAAATTAAGGGGTACTTCAAATTGACTGATGGTACCAAAACAATGTTCTGTATTGACAAACAAGGTGAATGGGAACAATGGGGTAATACAAGGGATAATCTTTGTGTAACCGTACCGAATGTACAAAGAATGGTATCTGACCTTATTTTTAACTACTAATACTAAACACAATGGAAACAGTAAACACTGAAAGAATCGGAAAGTATCTTATTGAAATTTACCCTGACCAAAGTCCTGAAAGTCCTCGGGAATGGGATAACTTGGGTACAATGGTATGTTTTCATCGAAGATATGATCTGGGTGATAAACACGACTATTGTTCTGGCAATTACGACGGGTGGGAGGAAATGAAAGAAGAAATTATTAAACAAGAAAATGTACACACTATCTTACCTTTGTATCTTTATGACCACTCGGGTATTACAATGAACACAACGGGTTTTAGTTGTCGTTGGGATAGTGGACAAGTTGGTTGGATCTTTGTATCAAAAGACAAAGTGAAGAAAGATGGGATTGATGAAAGTAAAATTGAACAATACCTTAAAGGTGAAGTTGAAACGTATGACCAATACCTTACGGGTGACGTTTATGGTTACAAAGTATATGAAGTAAGTGAATGTGACCACGGACACGAACACAAAAAGGAATTGGATAGTTGTTGGGGTTATTATGGTGAAGAAGATTGTATGGGTGAAGCGAAAGGTATGGTGGAGTATTACATGAAGAATGAAATGGAGAAAGTGTAGGTTCTGTGTTTTAGTTTAGAAAGGTCCTCGGCGAAAGTCGGGGATTTTTTTTGCTGTTCAGGATACAGTTTAGCGCAAAGCTCTCGATCTTGTCTGGCAAGATGTACTACATCTACCAGAAGCGCTGCTTCAGAAGTGCCAGTTGCACCAGAAGCGCTGCTCTGGCTTGATATTGTTTGGCAAGTGGTTCGGAACAAATTTTCTTGAGTCGAGGTATTACATTTGCCAAACAACATTGGGATACGCCGGCAGATCCTGAAAAAAAGATTCAAAATAATTTGGAAAAGGAATATAAATGATATATCTTTGTATCCTAAATCAAATTTATATGAACGAACAACTTATTGAACTGTTGGAAAAAACTGGTCTTAATTGGAAAGTAAGAACAGAAAATGTAGTTACTGAAAGCGGAATTGAAATTCCTGGACAAAAAGCAATTATTCGTGATGATACGAATGTTCCTTTGTCTATTCGTAGTGATGAGTATTTCCCTTTTCAGAACTATGAGCTGATTGAACTTCTTGACAAAGTTTCTCAACGTAGTGGATTGGAGATTAAAAATGGTGGACACTTCAAAGAAGGTGCTCGCGTATTCATTCAACTTAAATCAAATAACCTCACTCTTGGTAATGATAGGATTGAAGGATATTTGACTGGCATTAATTCATTTGACGGCTCAACTTCACTTGCTTTTGGACCCAGTAACATTACGATTAGTTGTCAAAATAAATTCTTCGCAGCTTTTCGTGAATTGGAAACAAAGGTTCGTCATACCAAAAATATGAATGTGAGGATTGACGAAATTTGTCGCAGATTGGATAACGCATTGGTTGAAGAACGTTATGTATTTGATAACATTGTTAGGTTTAGCGAAACAAGATTTGATGACGCTATTCAAGATAATGTGATTAGAAAACTTTTCAATATCAAAAAAGAAATTGATTTGAAAAATGAGGACGCTATTCCAACCGTTACTCGTAACAAACTCTCTCGCTTTTATATTGACCTTAATGGTGAATTGAGAACAAAGGGTGAGAACCTTTGGGGATTGTTTAGTGGCGTAACAAAATACACTACACATTCGGTTTCAAAAGATGATAGGTCTGATGAGAAGATGTTTAATGTGTATGGTAAAAGAGAACTTGAAATCTTTAATGACTTGGCTCAACTGGTGTAAGACATAAGATGTTGGTTTAGGTTAATCTTTTTAACCACGCCTCTCGTTTCTACGAGGGGCTTTTTTTTGCTCTGAAGTTGCTGTCGATCGCAGCGCGCGCATGCGCCGATATTGTTTGGCAAAGATTCGTATGACAGGGGGACAGATGTGGAAGGGGTTGCCAGACAATATCAAAACTGGGCCACACCTGTCTTCTTCCTTCACAAAATTTTAACAAAATAAATTTGTTTTATTCATTTATTATCTTTATATTTGTATTCTAAATTATTAAACAATGAAAGCAAAAAAGAAACACACGCTCCTCAAAGGTGAAGGAGTAAATCAACACACTTTGTATGGTGATTTCAAAATTGATGAAACGGAAACCGAATTTACTGATCTGGTTGTAACAAAAGATAGTTTGTTGAAACACGAACAACCTGACGGCTCATTCAGTAATGAACACCAAACATTGAAAATTGAAAAAGGTGAGTGGTCAATGGGAAAACAAGTTGAGTACAATCCATTTACACAAACTATTGAAAGAGTTTGGGATTAACCAACAAAACAAAACACTATGGCAAATCCTCTCATTCATTCAAAATCTTCGGTCAAGCGTTGGGGTGGTAAAGTAGAAGATTACCTCGCTATCCACGAATTGATTGATAGTCCAAAAGCGACAATGAACAATAATAGTTCACGGCTCCTTACTCATAACACTTGGTTCGCTTATACTATTGTACCAAAAATTTTTGGTTACAATATCACTAATAGTGATGGCAAAAGTGTTGATGTAGTTGATGTGGCGATGTTACATATCGCAGAGGACTTTCGTATGAAGTTCGTACCAACACCACAAGATTATTTGAAACATTTGGAAGTCCAACCCTGGATGTGTAATGGAGTAAAAGAACTTGATACCGAAGAAGGAAAACTTATTGTTCAACAACTTAATAACAAAATTCATGCAAACTGAAAACTTGAAACTTACCCCCGAAATGTTGCTTTGGAAAGAAGCAAAAGTCGCTGAGTGTGAAATGGAATTTTCCGCTGGTGGCGATAGTATGAACGACTATGAATTTAATTTTTACGATAGTAAAGCAAAGAAGATTAGTAATAAGAAAACAGAAGAACTTAAAAATTTCTTTGAGGACGAAGTGTTTAAGCGTGTGGAGTTCTATGTGAATAGTGATGGCTACTATATGGGTGAAGCTGGTAAGGTTATCATTACATTTAATGATGATGAAGATGAACCTGACTTTGATTATCACAAAGACGCTCAGGCTGAGTTTAGTGAAACCTTTACTGATACTTTTGAAGTTGTTTTGAGTAAAGAAGAAAAGGAAGTATTACAATCAAAGATTGGTAGTATGAATGGCGGTGATGGCGAGAAGAATGTTAATTACAAAATTGATTGTGTGATTAACAATGATGAAGCTAATATCATTGATAAACTTTTGAAAAAGTTTGAATATGAAGCCGACACTCATACTTTCACAAACGAAGATACTAATGGCGAGGCGAGTGAGTGGTTTAATTGGACTACTAACTTGGAAAATAGTGAAACAGATATGGAGTTCACAAAGAAAGGTATTACAATTCAAGTCAGTCGCAGTTTTACTATTTACAGACCAAGCGAAGATTAAAAACAATTAAAAACAAAACAAATGAAAATTATTATCAACAACATTGAATTTCCGTACAACGAAGGTTGTCGCCTTTTGAAATTGAAATATAACGAATGTCCAATGAAAGAGATTGAAGATATTTGGAACGATATTGTTCCAATGACCTTCAAAGAAATTGCCACATTGTTTCGTAATACAGAACAGAGACGAGTGGCGGTTGGTTGTCTTGGATTGGAAAGATTGGTTAAAGAAGTCAAACCTAAATTGATTGATAAGGAAACTTTGAAGAAACAAACTACTTGGGTAACTCAAAGTGGTGAGTTGATTACAAAAGAGTTCAACGATACTTATGAACTTTACAAAGTAGATGGCGATGTTTGGAGTAAAGGAGTTGAGAACGCTTGGCGGAAACCACAACCAGTTTATTATGTAAAGTGTAAAGACACCTCAACCGATAGAGAGTATATGATTTGGATTGACGCCCGTAGTGTGTTTGAAACAAACGATAACAGAACAACAAATCGTTGGTATAGTAGTGAAGATGATTATGGAAGTAAAATCACGGCAATTGACGCAATTGCTTGGACAATTCAAACTGATATTCCAAAGGGTTGTATTGAAAAGATTGTTAGGCAAGGTGATTGTATTTTGATTAAGAAGAAGGAAGGAGTAAGAAGTGAAAATACACGACACCTTACCGAAGAAGAATATAAAACTCTTTTGGAGTTGGAAAGTTAGTTTTGTTTTCATAGTGTTTTTGATTTACCCCAGCACTTGCTGGGGTTTTTTGTTTTGTGCAATTTGGCTGCAACGCATGTGCAACAGATTGTAATTTGTTTGGCAAACAGATCGGGTACTTCGGGTACTTCGGGTACTTCGGGTACTTCGGGTACGAGTGGTACCGTGAGCTAAGGATATTGTTTGGCAAATAGGTTGGACGACCATATTCACTTGCCAAACAATATTGGCGCCGAATCAGATCGGCTGAAACCATTGATTTCCTTCACAAATTTTTAACAATTATTATTTGGAATATTAATTTATTCGTTGTATATTTGTAATCTAAATTAATAACAATGGAATACAAAATCGTATCATCACGTTCTCCCGAAGAACTGACAAGAAAAGTAAATGAATTTATTCAAGAAGGATGGAAACCATTTGGTGGACATTCGGTTGTCGAAATTCATAGACAAAACCGATATAGTGGTATGCAACATATGGATACACGAATTGAGGTTGAATATTCACAAACAATTATTAAAACACAAGAAGATGAAAAATAAAAAGTATCAAGTATTGTCACCCGATGGTTTTACTATTGAGTTCGACAAGTGGACATATCCATCAAAGAAACAAATGATGGAGTCCTTCAACAAATGGAAACAAAGGTATTCCGTTCAAGGTTATTATAGTTCAACAAACTATGGTAGAATTTCATTAGATCG
>Ga0315899_10000895_pt1 | contig 35049 bp, 29 predicted proteins | sample LakEriMetagenome_2_FD_203518 | JGI IMG/M metagenome (GOLD analysis project Ga0315899, IMG submission 203518) | Freshwater fungal communities from buoy surface, Lake Erie, Ohio, United States - Buoy 4 MA112 | ecosystem: Environmental > Aquatic > Freshwater > Lake | place: USA: Lake Erie, Ohio...
GTGGTGTTTCCGCTTTCATCGGTAGCAGTGTAGCTTTCAGTGTAGGTACCCAGTGTATATGGATCTACAGTTCCGGTTTTAACAACACTCACTTTGTTCAGCGGGTAGAAGTTATCACTTACGGTAACATTACGAGATACATAAGGAGTATTTACGTCGTGGAAAATTACTGACTCAGTGTTCAGAGAAACTTCGGGTGCAATGTAATCATCCACCTGATAGTTAATTACGAAACCATCTTCATCGGCAGTGTTTCCATTAGGATCTACAGCAGTGTATACGATGGGGTAAGTAGCACGAATGGCAGTATTAACAGGGCCGTTAAAGCCAGCAGTCTTAACTACATCGATAGCACCATTACACTCATCCTGAGCATAGATATTATCTACAAACACGCTGTTGATTTGAACCTTAACAATGGTGTTGTTAACGATACGGTTACCTACGCTAAAGATACCTGGCTTCTTGGTATCACGTACCTGAACTGTGCGGGTCTTAGTAGCAGTGTTACCCTGAGCGTCACTTACGGTGTAAGTCATTACATAGTCACCAACTTTTGAGGTATTTACGGAACCGCTGATAATTACAGCAGTAGTAAGGTTACCATCAACTGCGTCAGTTGCAATTGCACCGGGCTCGCTGTAGGTACCACACTGTTCTACTTTCTCAACTGCATTTCCGTTCAAGGTAAGTGTAGGAGCAGTTCTGTCAAGTACTACGTATACTGTACGACGCTTAGTCACAGCATTGTTGCCTGAAGCATCAGAAAGGGTAAACTCGATGCTGTAGATACCGGGGATGGTACAATCCAGATCAGAGTTAACATTAACTTTAGAAGTCATATCACCTTCAGTTGGGTCATTGGCAGTGTAAGTAGTTGTAGCAACTTCAGCCCAGCAACCGTTTGAAGTACCGGTACGCTCAACATAAAGAGTGTCTTTACCAATCAGGGTAATTACAGGTGCAGCACCATCATTAGCAAGGGTAATGCCATAGTCTTCATACTCACCTACAGTATTTACACCGCAGGGGGTATTGGTAAAGTTACCATAGCTGCTGGCTACACGCAGACGTGTGTTGCCTTCGAAGCTGGCAGACTTGTTAGGAACTGTGAAGGTAGTAGTAGCATCCAAACCGCTAATCATACCGGTGCTCATGATTTCTTCACCGGCATCGTTGAAGTCACCATCAACGTTAAAGTCGATCCATGCCTTATAGTTGAGACTGTTACTGTTGCTCAAACGAGCTACATCAAGGGTGTAAGATGCACCGAAGGTGAGGGTAGCTTTCTGAGTGGTTGAGAAATCAGAGTATGCTTTTTCACCGCTGGTTGTTACATTGTTGATGAGTGTAGTAGAACCTTTGGTCAAAGTAACCTTGTTGATTCCGATATCAGAACTTACAAGATCAACCAGAGGAATGCAGTAGTTCAATGCACAAACGTATTTGTTCTTGATCACTTTTTTCTCGGTAGAACCTGCAGGGTTTTCAGCAGCGTTCCAGCCCTTGAGGGTAAAGGTATAGCAACCACCCTGATCGAAACGAAGAGTCAATTTCTTGCTGGTACCTACCAATGAACCTGAAACTACAGTGTAGCTGGTTGGGAAAATGTTCCACTCAAAATTGGTAGCATAGTCAGAAGTAATGGTAAAGTCAACTGTCTTACCGGCATCAGGACGAACGTTGCTGGCAGTGAAGTCCAGTGAACCTGGCTTAGTAGGGGTTACGATATCGATGGTTTTGCAGAAAGTGTCAGCACCATTACAGGTAGTGGCTGAAAGACATACGTTGTAGGTACCGTCTGCGGGGAATACACGGGTGTAGCTTTCTGAAACAGCTTCAGGATTTCCGTCGATGCTCCATTCCCAAGCAGGTGCACCCTGTACATTGGATGAAGTATTCTTGAATTCAACCTGAGTGCCGATAGCGGCAGGGTTGTACACGGTAGACCAAGATGGATTTGGCTTAACGGGAGGAGCGAGATCTGAATCCCATGTAGCGATGAAACCTGAATCCTGACCTGATGCGTTAGATTCGAAAGTGATATACATAGCACCGCTCTTGGCAGTGAAGGTTGAACTACGGTAAGTAGCCTGGTTAGCGCTGGTGATACCTGCAGCAGGTGTCAGTTCTTTGCCTGCGTCTGCCTGACCTGCATCGTAGATACGGAGACGGTCGTTGGCATCAGCAAAACGAATCTGTTTGAACTTCAAACGAATTTCTTTAGCACCGCAAGGGAGAATTTTAAAATAATCGATACTGGTTTTACGGTTTGAGCTGTAGGGGGCGGTTGGACCGGCATGATCATACAGGGTACCTTTTTTGTTTTCACCCAGGGTGGTGATACCAATATAAAATTCTGAAGGAGGAGTACATTCAACATACTGAGTTTTGCAGGTTTTAGTAGAAGCGCCTTTGCTGTTTTCAGCAGTCAGACAGAAATCCCACTTACCTATTTCATCCATGAAGAATTTAGCATTTTGAGTGGTGCTGGTATACAGAGAGCCCGATGGAGAAGTTGCTTCCCAGCTCCATTTGTATGCACCGTTGGTAGAAAGATCCAGCATTTCCGCATCATAGTAGATTTCCACGGAATTCGCTTTAGCAATAAAATCAGCCGTTGGAACATTGATAGGACTAACAATAGTTACTGATTTTGAAATTGAGTCTTTGATACCGCAATAGCTCACCAGCATATTCACGTCGAATGTGGCAGGTGGCGAGGGAGGGGTCCAGATAGCTCGGCCTACGGTTCCGGTTGTAGAAACAGGAGTTACATTAGGACCTGAATAAGTCCAGGTGTAGGTGTAAGCTGAGTTAGGGTTAGCAGCGTTAAACTTAACTACAGTGTTCTCGTAGTTAGGACCTGTAGGAACAATGAAATTGGCCACAGGAGGAGCACCCACTTTTAAGTTAACAGCAACATCAATAATGTTTCCATAGGTATTCTGTGAACCGCAACCCATGCTGGTGTTTACAGTAGAGTAGAAGTAGAAACCACGGAAACGCATGGTGCTGGCACCGGTAGCAGACCAGCAAGGCAACTTCAGCGTAGATTTCACCGCTGTGGTTCCGATAGAGGCCCAAGGACCGCTGGAAGGACTGGCGATACACTCTGCAGCAGAAAAGCTGTTGTTGCGATCGTAATCAAGCCAGATGCCTACACGGGTAAGGTAACCCCAACCGTAAGCATCTACTGAACCGGTGATTTCCAGGGTAAGATCCTGGCCGGCAGTAATGTCGATAGGATTTCCGGAGTTAACCAGCACGTTGTTAGTTGCTGCGGTGGTGGAACAAGCCAAGCCTGAATAGCTTGCAAGCGTTCCGCCATTGTCGCTGATTTTGATTTCCACGATGTTACCACCGTAGTTGTGTCCACAACCCCAGGAGTTCGTTGCGGTGCAGATTTGCCCCTTTGAACCACCCGGCATCATGGCCAGAAAGCCAATGCCCATAAGGCCTAGCGCTCTGGTGATTTTGGTAATTGTTAGCTTCATAGTATGAAAATTTGTTTGTAGTTGTTGCAATTATAGCTAAAAAAATGACGCCATACCCCCCAAAGGTTGCATAAATTTTAAAAAAAAGTTTCCGCTTATGACAGAAATATGACTTTTCTGTTAAGAACCCTTCAATAGCGCACAATCATAATCCGTTGTCCAACCTTAATTTCAGTGCCTTTCAGCCCATTTTGCTGCTGTAAATCAGCCACAGAAACTCCATACCGCCGCGAAATCTGAAACAGGGTTTCACCAGCAGATACTGTATGTGTTTGATTTTGTTTGCCTTGGACATTGCTATCGGGACTTTGAACCTGTAACTCCTGCCCCACGCTAATTTGATGATCTTTAATTTTGTTCCATTTTATCAATGAATCCGGCGAAATTTTATAAAGCCGGGAAATACTGTATACGGTCTCACCCTTAATTACCGAATGAAACATAATCTTGCCGGCAGTTGACGGCATATCAGCAACCGTTTTATCGGTGATTTTTTCCGATGAAATCAGCACAACCTGCCCCGGCACCGGACGTTCTATGTCTGCATTATTTTTTTTCAGTTCTTCAGGCCGCTTTCCATTTTGACTTCCCAGACTCTGCCACGTATCGCCTTCCTTCGCTATTCTTAATACGGAGTCGCTTTCCTCTTGCACTTCTGACTGCCGTTTTATTGCTTCTTTCTTGAGGGAGTCATTCAATCTTTTTTCTCGCAGGTAAATAATCTCACCTGGCTTCAGGGGTTTTGATGCCACAATCTGATTGAATTTCTCCAGTTTTTTGAGTTTGACCGCATGTTGCTGACTGATATCTCGCAGGGTTTCTCCTTCCCTCACCGCATGAAAATCTGCAGTAGCCCTGCGCTTTTTGGGCTTCAGGTATATTATTTCTCCCGGTTTCAGATCCTCGCCATTCTTTAGGTCGTTGTATTTATAAATTTGCCATGAGCCCAAATCATACAACTTGGCAATATCTTCCGGTTTTTGACTCTTCAATGCAATTACCGCAGGCAAACCATGTTTTTGTATCAGCCGGCTTGCAGCTGTGTCCGGAGTATCGTAATCATCACCTAAAATGGTCATGCTGTCATACATGGAAAGGCGATACCTGTCCACCACACTGATGATAATGTTTCCATAAGCCGGATTGGTGGCATAACCTGCCTGCCTGAGCCCATGGGCCCATGCCTTGTAGTCTGTGGCGGGCAAACTAAATAAAAAATCATACCGAGATGCTCCTTTCAGAAAAAGACTGTGGTCTCGATAACTTTCCATGGCGCTGCCATAACCCCTGAAGCATTCATCCGGTGCATCATCATCGGCCAGGCAATAATTGCCTGTCCAGTTTTTACGACATTTAATACCAAAATGGTTGTTACAGTCTTTGGCCAGCTTGCTATTTCCACTTGCACTTTCTAAAATCCCCTGGGCCAGGGTAACCGAAGCCGGTATCCCATAAATCTTCATTTCCTGCATGGCAGCAAACTTGAACTCCTCTATGTATTGGACCGTATTCATCTTTTGTGCCTTGATGTTAAAGCACAAAAACAAATGCAGCGTGAGCAGAAGGGTACAACGAAGGAGACGCATGGGTTGTTCAAAAATACAGAACGAAAAAACAATGGTTCTATTCTTTTTCACACAAAAGTGCATAAGCAATGCAACGAAAATGGAATAATTCACATCTGTTTGTTACCATATAGTGTTACACCGGTTACATGAATAGTCCTGAAAATTCCGTTTTTTTGCAGTAATTACATGAAAATACAGTCTTACATCGTCCTTTTGTTGTCGGTCATTTCGTTACCGTTGACAGCACAAATGAAAAAGCCCACAGCCAAAAGCATGACTTTTTCCGCATCAAAGGTTAAAGTGGGCGACATCATTGAGATCACAGTCAGCTTATCGCCGGCATCCGGAATGCATATTTACAGCGAAAAAAGCACCTGTGCAGAAGATGTGGGCTACACCAGGGCTTCACTCACCTTTAGCGGAGACCATTTTATTCCGGTAGGCAAAAGCTATGGCATAGGCGATGAAATGAAAACCGATGAGCTGGCTGAATTAGACAAAATCAACTGTAAAACGGGTGTATTTCCGGCCAAAGCGGTTTTCAAACAAAAAATTAAAGTTACCGGGAGTATTCAAAAGCTGGTATGCAGTTTTAGTGGTCAGATGTGTGACGAAAGCCAGTGTGTGAAGATAGAAGAAACACTGGAAGCACAGAATCCCGTAACAGCAGAGGGCCCTGCTGAAGAGGCACCGACACCATTAATTAATTCGGACACCTTGAAAAGCAGCAACTCCACGGATACCCCAACCCTCAAAGCAGGAGATAAAACTTCCTACAAATCGGGATCTGGCAACTGCACTGAGCTGAAATATACCGGTAACCTGGGAAGCGCTAAAAACGAAACCGCCAACAAAGGCCTGGGGCTGGTATTCTGGCTTGCCTTTACCTCCGGATTATTGGCGCTTCTCACCCCTTGCGTATTTCCTATGATTCCGATGACGGTTGCCTTTTTCTTGAAAAATGAAGACAAGAAAAAATCTATACGAGATGGGATTGTGTTTGCTGCAGCCATCATCCTTATTTATGTCATTATCGGAACACTGGTAAGCAAACTGGTGGGCCCCGATGCAGCCAACTGGCTTAGCACGCACTGGATACCCAATGTTTTCTTTTTCGTTATTTTCATCGTGTTTGCGGCCAGTTTTTTTGGTGCCTTCGAACTGGTTTTGCCTGCATCCTGGGTGAATGCCATAGACAAAAGGGCCGACAAGGGTGGAATTGCAGGTCCTGTATTCATGGCACTGACCATTGCACTGGTTTCTTTTTCGTGCACAGGTCCAATTGTCGGCAGTGTTCTGGTTGAAAGCGCGAAGGGTGGCCTTAGCACTCCCATCATTGCCATGCTTGGATTTTCCCTGGCTTTTGCCCTCCCCTTTGGCCTGCTGGTGATTTTTCCCAGCTATATGAAAAGTCTGCCCAAAAGCGGAGGATGGCTGAATAGTGTAAAGGTGGTTTTGGGCTTTATTGAACTTGCATTTGCCCTCAAATTTTTGAGTACTGCAGATCAAACCTACCATTGGGGGCTGCTGGACCGCGAAATCTACCTGGCCCTTTGGATTGTCATTTTTTCGCTGATGGCCATTTACCTGATGGGTAAAATCAAATTTTCGCACGACAGTGACATTCCTTATTGGTCGGTTACCCGATTGATGCTTGTCATTGCTACCTGGTCATTTGTAGTATACCTGATACCGGGACTTTGGGGCGCTCCGTTAAAATCACTGGCCGGCTATTTGCCCCCTATGCATACCCAGGATTTCCGCTTGGGTAACGAATCTGATGTTACGGAGATAACAGCTGCAAACTGCAACACACCCAAATACGCCGGACAATTGCATATACCACATGGTATTCAGGGGTATTTTGATTATGAAGAAGCACTGGCATGTGCCAAAGCACAGAAAAAACCCCTGTTTATCGATTTCACCGGACATGGTTGTGTAAACTGCCGAAAGATGGAAGAGAAAGTGTGGAGCAACCCGGAAGTGTTGAAATTGTTGAAGAACGACTATGTGGTTGTTTCATTGTATGTAGATGATAAAAAGATAAAACTGAGCGAATCTGAGCAATTCAAGGGTAAGTTTTCGGGTAAAATGATTACAACCCTGGGAGAAAAGAATATGGAGATACAGGCATGTTATTTCAACAGCAACAGTCAGCCACTATACGTTCTAATGACAGGGGATGAAATTCTGCTCCAACACCCCGGGAGTGCAGAGACCTTTGATTACAATGCTGAAAAATTCAAGGTGTTTTTACAAAATGGAATCAGCGAATTCAAAAAAATACAGCCATGACACAGGAACGAATCAAACAGCATTTTACCGAAGCGGCAGAAACACTGCGTTTGTTCACAGAAGATGAACAAAACATGCAGCGAATAGCTCAAGCAGCCGCGATGATGGCCGAATGCTTGTTGAATGGCGGTAAAATCATCAGTTGCGGCAATGGGGGCAGTCACTGCGATGCCATGCATTTTGCAGAGGAGCTGAGCGGCCGCTATCGGGGCAATCGCAGGGCTTTGGCAGCAATCGCCATCAGCGACCCGAGCCACATAAGCTGTGTTGGCAATGATTACGGATATGAATTTATTTTCAGCCGTTACATAGAAGGGCTGGGTAAACCCGGTGATATTTTACTTGGAATCAGCAGCAGTGGGAACAGCCGCAACATCATACTGGCTATGGAAGCTGCAAAAAATCAGGGCATGAAAACCATAGGGCTTACCGGAAAGGATGGCGGCCACATGGCTCCGTTATGTGACATAGAAATCAGGGCACCCAAGTCAGACTATGCCGATCGCGCGCAGGAAATACACATCAAAGTAATTCATGCTTTGATTGACAGCATTGAACAGCTGGTTTTGAAGTAATTTATTGTTTTATGCAGGCAATTTGATATTTTCGCCTGCATGGATATCCGCTTCCGTTTAATCTTACTCAGCTTTATGCAGTTCTTTGTGTGGGGTGCATGGCTCATCACCATAGGAACGTATTTTTTTGTTAATAAGCTGGGCAGCAGCGAGCAATTTGGGGCTATTTTCTCCACACTGGCTATTTCCTCTATGGTCATGCCTGCCATAACCGGTATCATCGCAGACCGTTGGATTAATGCAGAGCGGCTATACGGGATATTGCAGATTTTATATGGCGCTCTTCTTTGGCTGGTTCCGGAAATGAAGTCTGCCGATGAATTGTATTGGTTAATCATGGCAGCCATGTTCTGCTACATGCCCACCATTTCACTATCTAATTCCATTTCTTACACTTTGCTTACCCAAAGGGGGTATGATGTAATCAGAATGTTCCCTCCCATCAGGGTTTGGGGTACCATTGGATTTATCGTGGCCATGTGGGTAACCAACCTTACAGGAAGCAAGGCCAATGCACAGCAATTTTTAATCGCAGGCACAGCCGCAATCGCCCTGGGGATTTATGCTTTTACGCTACCCGCCTGCAAACCCACCAACACCAAGGCAGGCAACAACAGTATTTTTTTCCAACTCGGACTCGATGCTTTTAAACTGTTTGCCCGATACAGAATGGCATTGTTTTTTATTTTCTCCATGTTTCTAGGGGCCGCTCTTCAGCTTACCAATATGTATGGCGATACCTTTCTGGACGATTTCAAAAACAATCCGTTGTATGGTCCCGAATCATTTGTGGTGAAATACTCCACCATCATTATGTCCATTTCTCAGTTATCGGAAACATTGTTTATTCTGGCTATACCCTTCTTCCTCAAGCGATTTGGAATTAAAAAAGTGATGCTTTTCGCCATGTTTGCATGGGTGCTAAGATTTGGATTGTTTTCTTTTGGTAATCCGGCAGAAGGACTATGGATGATCATTCTCAGCTGCGTGGTGTATGGAATGGCCTTTGATTTCTTCAATATTTCAGGGTCATTATTCATTGAAACCAACACGGAATCCGGCATTCGATCCAGCGCACAGGGATTGTTTATGATGATGACCAATGGCGTGGGTGCATTTTTGGGTAGTAAAACCAGCGGTTGGTTAATTGACCGATTTTATTTGCACGGCAATGAAAAAGACTGGCATGCCATCTGGTTGGGCTTTTCAGGGTATGCCCTTGTCACAGCACTTTTGTTTTTGTTTCTCTTCAAGGATGAGCCATTAAAGGAAACACCGTCAAGCATTGTGCATTAAGCCCTTTTATCAAAACGCGCATAAGGATCTTCCCTTTTGTCAGCATCCATAAACCATCCCGGAACTGAATCCAGGGTAAAACGGCGGTAGCGTTTCCTGAGAATCATTGCTATTAACAAACCGGCAATTGCACCGGAGAGATGTCCTTCCCAGGAAACTTTTTCCTGCCAGGGAAATACCCCCCAAAACATACTGCCGTAGTACATAAGTAACATAAAAGACAATAGCCGCAAACGTCGGTTACCGGCGTTAAAGCCCGCGGTAATCAGATAGCTGAATAATCCATAAATAATTCCACTGCTACCTATGTGTATGGAATCCGGATTGCCCATGAAAAAAAGAAGCAATCCTGCTAAAATCCATACTGATGATAGAATTACAGCGGTTAAATGACGAAAATGAATGACAATCAGCAGAGCACCAAAAAACAATTGCACGGTATTACCCCACAAATGAGCAGAATCCTTATGCACCAATGGCATAAGAAATACCCCCTGAAAATGGCTTTTATCGCCGGGGAAAAGGCCCCATGCATATGAAAGCCCATGATGAAACTGAAAAAAGTAAAATATTACGACAGGAATTGCTGAAATAAACAATGCCAGTAACAGCGGTTTTATGAGGGTCTTCACTGATTAAAAGTTCAGAGAGCCATTAATCCATTCCGGATCCAGTACCGCATTCCATTTTTTGTAAAAATCAATGGCTGTCCGGTTCCAGTCCAACACTTGCCAGGTAAGTCTTTTATAGCCATTAGCTTTCGCATATTCTATGCAGGACTCAAACAGCGCTTTACCGATACCATTGCCTCTAAATGATTCTTTCACATAAAGGTCTTCAAGGTATAATACGGGCCCCTTCCAGGTGCTGTAGCGAATGTAGCATAAGGAAAATCCCAAAATGACACCCTCGGCAGTTTCGGCCACCTGCGCGGTATACAGCGGAGGATTGATGGTAAATCCATCATGCAACAGGCCCTCAGGTGTGTTAATTACTTCATGGGGGGCTTTTTCAAATACTGCCAACTCGTTAATAAGCTGAAAAATAGCGTGAACATCTGCCTGAACAGCAGTTCTGACTACAAAAGAAACAGAAGACATGCTTATCGAACGATCAATCGGAGTATCCTGGATTTATCGCCTCCGGACACCTGAACAAAGTAAACCCCTCTGTCGAGCTTTAGGTCGGCAACATCTACGCGTACTTTGGCACCGGCAAACTCAGTCTTTTTGATGGGGGCGGCGTAAATAACTTCTCCCAAAACGTTGCTGATGGAGAACTTAGCATTGGGATAGTCGGATTCTGAAAAGGCAAGATTGATATGAAACCAGGTACCTGTTACAGGGTTGGGGTGTAAGGTAAAACCCGGGCCCGGCTCAACAATGGTATTGGGGGGGAAAGTGCGCGCAAACAATGGAAGATAGGCGCTTCCGGCAGAGAACAACAATAATAGGCAAAGTAGTTTTCTAACCATGGTTCTACTGCAAATATAACAAAAAAAGGGCACTTTTGCAAGTGCCCTTAAATTTTTCTCGAGAGATGAATTACTTCTTCTCAGCGGCTTTAGTTGTGTCAGCAGCAGCAGCAGAAGTGTCTGCAGTAGCAGCAGCAGCTGTGTCTACAGTAGCAGCAGCAGCAGTGTCAACCTTGGTAGTGTCAGCATCTGAAGTGCCGCTGTTACCTGAACAAGCTGCGAAAGCGAACATAGCGCAAGCAGCGATAGCGAAATAGATCTTTTTCATTTTGTGTTTTCCTGATTAAATGTGCGGCAAAAATAAAAGTGAAAAATAAAAATGCAATACTTTCCATATTTTTTTTTTATTTTTTTTATAAAAAAGTTTCCGTTTTTACACTCAAGGCAATTTTAAAAGCATATTTTTCAAACAATTAAACCCATTTTTCGGTTATTTGCACAGTGAAAAAGGTGTGTATAGCAGGCGCCGGAATAGGCGGGCTCACAGCGGCTATAAGACTTGCCAGAGAAGGTTTTGAAGTGCATGTGTTTGAGCAAAAAGATGTAGCCGGCGGAAAACTTGCCGAAATATCCGGGGCAGGTTTTCGCTTTGATGCAGGCCCTTCTCTGTTTACCATGCCGCATTACATAAAAAACCTGTTATCGGAGGATATTTCATTCCAATTTAAAAAATTAAACACCCTCTGCCACTATTTTTTCGCCGATGGGACCTTCTTTCCATGCCCTGCCGAACCTGAAATCTTCACGGTTCAGGCAGCAAAAATATTCAATGAGGATAAAAATGCCATAAACAATCACCTTAAACACAGCAAGTATTTGTATGAAATTACGGCACCGGTTTTCCTTGAAAAAAGCCTTCACAAACGATCAACATACACCACTGCAACAGGACTTCGCGGAATAGTCAATTTACCTTTCATAGGCATTCACCGCAGTATGCACAAAGCCAATAGCAAGCGATTTAAAAACCCAAACCTCATACAACTTTTTAACAGATACGCAACCTATAATGGATCTAATCCCTGGAAGGCTCCATCCACACTGAATGTAATCCCCCACCTGGAAATGGGTATGGGGGCCTATTTCCCAAAGGGAGGTATGATCTCGATTGCCCGTGCGCTACAAAAGCAGGCCGAATTAGTGGGGGTGAAATTTCACTTTAAACACAGCATATCTTCAATCACCCAAAAGCATAATCAAATCACCGGTTTGATAGCCAATGGTATAACGCATGAATCGGATATGGTAGTTTCCAATCTGGATGTGAGATTGACGTATCAACTGCTCAATCAGTCACTGCCTGCCAAAATAAAAAAATCTGAGCCAAGCAGCTCGGCCCTCATTTTTTACTGGGGAATCAAAGGCACTTTCCCTTCATTGGATTTGCACAATATCTTTTTCAGCAGTGATTACAAGGAGGAATTTGAAAGCATTTTTGATCGAGGAACATTGTGTAAAGACCCAACTGTATACATCAATATCAGCAGTAAAGAAGAACCTACAGATGCACCGGAGGGATGTGAAAACTGGTTTGTGATGATAAACGCTCCGGCTAATAAAGGACAAAACTGGGAAGCATACAGACAAAAAGCCAAGGAATTAATTTTAAGGAAGATTAGTAAAATGCTGCAATGTGAAATAGGCCCTTTGATCGTTTTTGAAGAATTTTTAGACCCGGTTCGCATTGAGAAGCAAACGGGAAGCACCTTCGGGTCGCTATACGGAAGCAGTAGCAATAACCTTATGTCGGCATTTTTCAGGCAGGCCAATTTTTCTGCTGCCACACGGGAACTTTATTTTTGCGGTGGCAGCGTGCATCCCGGAGGAGGCATCCCTTTATGCGTTTTAGGTGGTAATATTGCAAGCGACATCATCATTCAAAAACACCATGCAAAGCGCTGAAAAACGGGTAGTAGGGATTGCCGGCATTGTATATGCTGTGGGCTTGACCGGGCTTTTATTTCAGGCAACCCGATCACAGGTAATCGGGCTTACACCGCTAAACCTGATCTTATCCTTTATCGTGCCTCTGGTTTTTCAAAAAAAATGGAACCCGGGACTGTTTATGGGACTGATTTGTTCGGGATTATGCGGTTTCTTTATTGAGTATGCCGGCGTACATACCGGATTGATTTTTGGGCAATATTTTTATGGAAAAACGTTGGGGCCCGGCTGGGAAGGAATCCCCTACCTTATAGGTTTAAACTGGGCGATGCTAATTTATTTTGTGGTATCAACATTATCCGGCAGAATTGGGAATGCGTGGTTAATATCGCTTGCAGGGGCCTGCATCATGACCCTTTATGATTTTGTAATGGAACCTGCGGCGGTTAAAATGGGCATGTGGTATTGGCAAGGCGGCAATATCCCATTGCAAAATTACATTGCATGGTTTTTGTGTTCCTTTGTGCTGATACGCTTGTATCTGATGATGGTGAAACCGGAAAGAAATGCGATTGCAACTTCTCTGCTGATAATTCAGATGGTGTTTTTCATCGCCATCAAACTATGGTTTTGACCTGGCAATTTGCTTCCTGGGCATACGTAACTGAACATATATGTATAAACCAATCAATAAAATGCATCCTATGAAAAGTACAGAAATCTGAGTGCTTAATTTAGGCGTAGTCGGGAATAAACCAATCACAATCAGGTTGATGATGGCTTGCACTGCGAAATACCAGAAGCTCACTTTCAAGTGTGACCATTTGCCGATGTGAACCAATTTCTTGAACAAAAAATCACGGTGGGGAACGAAGATATTTTCTCCCAGCAATAGTTTATAACACACCGTGAGTGCTGCATCCGCGCCAAACACGCTAAACATCAGCAGGTACATGTAATTACCGGTTTTGAAAATAAGTGAGTAAATCAGAAAAACGGTGATGAAGGCAATCGATATACTACCTACATCACCCATAAAAGCAATGGCGGACTTGCGTATATTGAAAAACCCAAAAATGGCAAGAGGAATAATGATACTAAGGATAAAATTAGAATCTGTAAAGGGGATGGCGTTACCCTGCATATCCGTAATGTGCTGATTAAGATAATAAAGCCCGCTGAATACCAGCAAAGCGTGCAGTGTGAGCATGCCATTCACCCCATCCATGAAGTTGTAGGCATTTAATACCCCAATTCCAAAGATGAAAGATGCCAGGTAAATAGGAATAACCTCTGCTCCAAAACTATGAAATGGCATTTGCGCCATTAGCATGACCATGGTGAGCATCTGAACAAGCAACCTGAATGAGTGCTTCAGAAAAAAGAGGTCATCGAGGAAACTTACTGCAGAAATAATGAAAAATCCGGCCACAAAATATTCAGGGAGCTGGTAGGGATGCCAAATAAGATAAGTGATTAATGACAGAGCCACTATCAAGCCCATTCCGGTAACCGTTGGCTTCCAGTGTGAGCTTCTGCCGCCGGGATGATCGTGCAGACCATACATTCTGGCCAGTTTTAAAAAAAGCACAGCACCCGCACTGCACACCGAAAATAAACCAAGAGCGAGGTAAATATTCAAATGGGTTATTGTTAAAACTTACACAAAAATAAGCTTTAACTAACCGCTAGCATTTGATTAATATCAACAAATTGTGTATAATTGATAATATTCTACTTTTTTCACGCATACAGCTTGTTGATGGCGTCATTGAATTTCTCCATCACCACCTTGCGCTTCACTTTCAGGGTAATGGTCATATCTCCATCCTCAATGGAAAAAGGAGTCCTTTTAATTAGGAAATCTTTAACCCGCTCAAATTTGGCCAGGTTTTCATTGTATTTTTTCACATCTTCTCCCAGCCATTGCCTCAGTTCATCATTTTCGATGAAGGCATCTTCATGCTCAAATACTGAAGCAGGAATGCCACGGGCAATGGCCTCTTCCATGGCAGGAACAATGATGGCGGTTACAAATTCCTGCTTATCACCAATGATGAATATCTGCTCAATCTTAGGGCTTTTGAGGAAATTGTTTTCCAGCTGTGTAGGATAAATATTCTTACCCAAAGAGGTAACCAACATGTTTTTCAGTCGATCGGTAATTTTAAGGTATCCCTTTTCAAAGCGGCCTATATCGCCGGTATGGAACCAGCCGTCCTGATCAAAAACCTTATCTGTCTCTGCATGATTCTTCCAATATCCCTTCATCACATTGGGTCCCTTTGAGAGAATTTCTCCTTCCTCAGATACAAAATCGGGTTTAAACGTATGGTAAGTCTGAACCGTATAAATCTCTTTGGTGTCGGGGTTTTGAATGGCTACCTGCTGACGGGGGGCAACACGGCCTACAGTGCCGTAAACCTGGCGATTGTACTCATTCACCGTGATGAATGGAGAAGTTTCGGTGAGTCCGAACCCTTCCTGCACCTGAATACCCAGGTTGGCAAAAAACTCGCCAACATGCGGGGGCAGTGCTCCACCACCGGATACAAACAACTTTAGGCGGCCACCCATTTTTTGTTTAATCTTGGAAAAGACCAGCTTCTCTGCTATGGCATATCTGACCGATAACCAAGGGCCGCGTGATTTACCTTCATCTTTGGTTTTGCGTGCCTTCTCCCCTACCGAGAGCGCCCACAGGAAAATATTAGCCTTCATTCCACCTGCCTCAGTACCGGTTTTCATTACCCTATCGTGCACTCTTTCCAGCAATCGTGGAACCGCAGCCATGAGGGTGGGTTTCACTTCAGCTATATTTTGTGCCACTTTATCAATATTTTCGGCAAACGCCACGGAGGATCCCAGGTAGGTAGTGAGATAATAGGCCATACGCTCAAATACATGACTTAGGGGCAAGAAGCTCAAAAATTTATCATCTTTGGTGATATCCGGCACCAGATCATTGGCATCATAGCAGTTGCTCAAAAAATTGTAATGTGTGAGCATTGCACCCTTGGGAACACCGGTTGTGCCTGATGTGTAAATCAGGGTAGCAATATCATCATGACCCACTTCTTGAAACCTAGATTCAATCTGCTCACTCCATGCAGGAAATAATGTTCTTCCCTGTTCCAGAATCTGCCTGTAGGTAACCAACTTTTCATCGGTTTCCACATCTTCCGGAAAACTCACCACCACCTCAACCGCAGCACATTTATCTTCTACCTTCTTAAACTTCTTCAGCAGGAAAGGATTTCCCACAAAAAGAATTCTGGCTCCTGAATCATTCAGTATAAAAGCTGTTTCATCTGCTGTGAGGGTAGGATATATGCTCACATTGATAATGCCCAATTTTTGCAGGGCCTGATCTATGCAATAAAATTCAGGACTATTTTCAAGAATGAGTGCCACGCGGTCTCCTTTTTGCAAACCGCGGCTCATCAGCCAGCCGGTAAGGCAATCCACGTAGCTTAATAAATCGCGGTAGGTATAATCCACCCATTTACCGGACTCCTTGCGGGTTAAATAAACCGTATCAGGGGTGTGAATATGATGGGCTGAATTAAGAAAAAACTGATGCAGTGATTTGAAATCAGGATCTTTGAATTCTTTGGGTAAGGTATTGGACATAAGAAAGATTTAACAGCAAATAAAAGGAAATGCAACGATAATCGCATTGCACATCAAAATATTCTATTCTCAACCGGCCTCTGCTTCCACAGACTGCACCTCAGGCACCATCCGTTTCAGTAGATTTTCAATACCCGCTTTTAGCGTCATGGTAGAGGACGGACAACCGGAACAGCTGCCTTTCATTTGCACAGTGACAATTCCGTTTTGGAAACTTTTAAAATCAATGGCTCCACCATCCATCTCTACAGCCGGACGAACATGGTCTTCCAGCAGCTGCCGGATTTTACGCTCCACTTCACCCTCCTGCTCTGGTGTAAGTTCTTTTTTGGGCGAAACAATGGATTTTCCCTCCTGTATCCATTCCTGAAAAAACTGACGTAAATCGGGAATCAGATCAAACCACTCGTAATCGTTGTTTTTGGTAACCGAAACAAAATTATTCATGATAAAAACCCCTTTCACGAAAGGCATTTCAAACAAAGCTTTCGCCAACTCAGAATCAGTGGCTGAATCTGCCGTTCTGAAATCGGCACTGTCATTTGGGAGCAGCATCTTGCTTGAAACAAACTTCATGCTTTCAGGATTGGGTGTTGCCTCCGCGTAAATGGTTACAAAGTTATCCGCTGTGGTTTCCATAATCTAGTACAAAATTAAGCATTAAACAGACATTTGGGTTAATTGTTTATAATCTTTCTAAATAAAAAACGTGCAAAAGTTGATAACAAACCAACCCGATTGCCATCATAAATTGCGACATGGCCAAAAGCAAAACGGTATTCTTCTGCGGTGAATGTGGAGCAGAAAGTTCCAAGTGGGCCGGCAAATGCAACGCTTGTGGGGCATGGAACTCACTCAAGGAGGAGGTTGTATCTATAAAAACCGGTCCCAGTGGATGGACCAAATCTACAACCGGGGAAAAATCCATTCCCCAAAATGTGAAAGAGATAACGTCAGAAAAAACAGAGCGGGTAGCCATGCCGGACGATGAACTCAATCTGGTGCTGGGTGGCGGACTGGTTCCCGGGAGTCTGGTACTTCTTGGTGGTGAGCCCGGCATTGGCAAAAGCACACTGTTGCTACAAATCGCGCTGAAGCTTAAATTACCGGTCGCCTATGTTTCAGGAGAAGAAAGTGCCGAACAGGTAAAGTTGCGTGCCGATCGGATTGGGATAGACAACGAACAATGTATGGTTATTACGGAGACACGGCTGGAGGCGGTTTTGCAAACCATGCAAACCCTGAAACCTGAGGTTGTTATTATAGACTCAATACAAACCCTTTACAGTGACCTGCTCGAGGCCACACCCGGAAGTGTTTCACAAATCAGGGAATGTGCAGGGCAATTGCTGCGTTTTGCCAAAGAAAACCAGGTTTCGGTATTTTTAATTGGGCACATTACGAAGGATGGAAGCATCGCAGGACCAAAAATACTGGAACACATGGTAGATACTGTTTTGCAATTTGAAGGGGACAGAAACTATCATTTCCGTTTGCTAAGAACCCTGAAAAATCGATTTGGGAGCACCCATGAGATGGGAATTTACGAAATGAGCGGCAGTGGCCTGTCTACCGTCAAAAATCCTTCCCAGGTTTTTCTGGTAGAGCGGGATGAGGATATTTCAGGCGTGGCCATAGCCGTGGCCATGGAGGGAGTACGACCCATTTTGCTGGAAACACAGTCTTTGGTAAGCACTGCAGTTTATGGCACACCACAACGTTCCTGCACCGGTTTTGATCTGCGCAGACTGAACATGCTGCTGGCAGTTTTAGAAAAACGCTGTGGTTTTCGGCTGGGCGCTCAGGATGTTTTCATCAACCTTGCCGGAGGTATTCGGATTGAAGACCCGGCGCTGGACCTAGCCGCTGTGGCCGCCATTATGAGCAGCTACCAGGGTATATGCATTCCATCAAAAACCGTTTTTTCCGGAGAAATTGGCCTAAGCGGAGAAATCAGGGCTGTTCAGCGGGCTGAACAACGAATATCAGAAGCCGAAAAACTCGGATTTGAAGAAATCATTGTTTCCAAATACTGCAAAATTCCTGCCTTAAAAGGGAAAATAAAAGTAAGACAATTCAGCCGGGTAGATGAGATGTTTTCCTGGCTTTTTGGATAAACAGAATTATAAGGCAGCGCGCATCATGCGCTCTTTCACGTAGCTTTTGGCCAGCAGCATCAATTTTTGGCCATTTGGTATGCGTATGCGGCTTCCGGCAATTTCTTCTGCCGAACTGCGCTGTATCTTTTCTAGGAGTTTCAGGTAATAGATATACGCTGTATACACGCCAAGACGGCAACCCACAGGAAGTTTTTTAATTCCCTCGAAAGCATGAGAAAAATCCTTTTTTATGTCGGCAATAATTTGATTTTTGTCATTTTCGCTGAACGCATTAAAATCCACACCGGGGAAATAAACCCGACCTCTATCGTCCACATCACTTTTTAGATCACGAAGAAAATTTACTTTCTGGAAAGCGGCACCCAGACTTCTTGCATGGGGTAAAAGACGTTCATATTGTTCAGCGTTGTTATTGCAAAACACCCTTAAACACATGAGGCCTACCACCTCGGCGCTGCCATAGATGTAGGTTTCATATCCGTCATTGTCGTAAGTATTTTTATCCAGATCCAGGGCCATAGAAACAAAAAATGGCTCTATTAGGTCTTTGCCAATACCAAAATTATGTACAGCCAGCTGGAATGAATGCAAAACAGGATTGGTGCTAATACCCGCGTCGATGGCGGCATAGGTTTGATGTTTAAATTCTTCCAGCAGTTTTCTTTTGTCGTGGTTGTGGAAGGTATCCACGATTTCATCGGCCACACGCACAAACCCATATATAGCAAAAACCGCCCAGCGGTATTCTTTGGACAACAAACGTATACCCAGCGAGAAACTGGTGCTATAATTAAGGGCTACACGCTTGCTTATATCTGAAGATGTCTTATCAAACAGCTGGATGCTCATGGGTGATTTTTTCAGTTATTAATTTAGAACCTATTACAACAATGGGCAAACCGGTACCCGGGTGGGTGCTTGCCCCAACATAATATACATTATTCAGCTTTTCGTCTTTGTTGGCGGGACGAAAAGCCCCAATTTGATTCATGCCATGGGCCAAACCCAGTCCGCTGCCGCGATAAAGCGAAAACATCTGCTCCCATTCCACCGGTGTATAGATGGTTCGTGTGAGGGTATTGGCCGCAATATCATATCCTACGCGTTTACTTAAATCCGCGATGATATCATCGGCCAGTTTATTCGCATCGTTCCAGTCAGGTTTCACACGGCGGTCGGGTACGGGGCACAAAATGAATAAATTCTCACAACCCTCAGGCGCACATTCAGGATTGCTTTTACTGGCCACATTCACATAATAGTAGGGTTTATCCGGTGCTACTGTGCTTCTGAAAATGGTATCGGCGTACTGCCTGAAGTTGTTGCCCAGGAAATAATTATGGTGTGCAATGCCATCCATTTTACCCTTCACCCCCAAATAGATCGTGAAAGGTGCAAGGGTCCAGTCCATTTTATCCAGTTTTTTCTCGGTAAACGCAGGTCTGTTGAGGAATTTACCTCGGAATGATGCCGCATCAGCATTGATAACGAACAAATCCGCTGTCCAGATTTTACCGTTTTGATCGGTTAGTGAAACCATTTTACCATGTTTCTCCTGAACAGATACTACGCGGGTATTGCAATGAATTTTTACCCCTTTTTTATTCAACAGTGAAATAATACCCTCGGCGATTTTATACATACCACCCTTCACATTCCAGTAACCATCATGTTTTAGTTCCGTGTAATTGAGCAGATTATAAACTGAGGGTGTATTAAAAGGCGTAGCACCCAAGAAAAATGCCACCAGAGAAAAAATAATTTTTACATCTTCACTTTCAAAGTGCCTTTCCAACTCGGCCCAAAAACTGCGAAACATTTTGGGGAGATGTTTTTTGGGCACTGATGCCATACTGAGCAGAAATGGCAGCATGCCGTTGAAATTTTTCTTTACGATTCGGTATTCCGTATCATGAAAAACTTCACCGGCTCTTTTGAGATATTTCTCCGCTTTTCGCTCAAAATCGGGCTCGATGGCACTAAATTCCTGAGCCAGTTTTTCCAGGTCCTTGAAAATACGATAAACCTTGTCCCGGCCTTCAATATTAACAGTATAGAGAGGATTCAACTCGTTTAGCTGAAAAGGCATGGGCTCTCCTATGCTGTTGAACAACTCATGAAATTCATAACTCATGCTAAAAAACGAGGGTCCAATATCGAATGTGAAACCATCTTTTTCCAGCAAATTGAGCCTCCCGCCAGGGCGGTGATGCTGTTCCAGCAATTCAACCTCATATCCCGCATAGGCAAGTCGCAGCGCTGTGCTGAGGCCTCCCAGACCTGCTCCTGCAATGATTACCTTCTTAGCCACGGAACCTCCTCACATATTTTGGCAACACGAACAAAAATCCAAATGCTTCTGCCCCTTCTTTGGTATGCACAGCGTGATGCAGATGATGGGTTAGACGCATGGCTCTGAAATAGGGCACCTGGGTTTTGGTTAGCCATTTAACCCTTTGGTGAACAAAAACATCGTGAACCAAAAAATACGCCAATCCATATAAGGCGATTCCCAAACCTGCTGAAAAGCGCCAGTCCATATTTTCACTGCCAAAAACAATCAGCAGGCATGAAGGCACTGCGAATACCATCCCGTACAAATCATTCAACTCTAATTTTCCTTTGCGGGGCTCATGATGACTTTGATGCCAGACCCATCCGAATCCGTGCATAATATATTTGTGGGTAAACCAGGCCACTCCTTCCATTAGTATGAAAAAAAAGAGTGTGATAAGCGTATGGGACAGAATACTCATTTTGAAAGAAACACGGTTTTGTGTAAAAGGTTTGTGAAACCAAGGAACAAATATTACACAAAATAACCAATATTTTTAAAATTCCATGGAATAACTGATACAAATCAGATTATTTCCCACCTGCGTTGATAAAAAATACGCCCCGCAGTCATGGATGCATGTTAATTTGCAGTACATGCTACAACGCCACATAACTTTAAAAGCGCTGAATACGTTTGGTTTTGATGCAGAAGCATCGTTGTTTTTGCCTGTGGCAGACATAGATATTCTAAAAAAGGTATGGAAAACCAACCTTTTGAGTTTGAGCAGCCCGTTGATATTGGGTGGTGGTAGCAATATTCTGTTTAAAGGTAACTATCCCGGTCTTGTATTACACAATCGCTTATCGGGCAAGGAGGTTGTAAAAGAAACCGAACACCATGTATGGCTGCGCTGCGGTGGCGGCGAAATATGGCACAATGTGGTTATGCATGCCGTACAGCACAACTGGGGCGGATTGGAAAACATGAGTCTCATTCCCGGTACAATCGGGGCATCGCCCATTCAGAATATCGGGGCGTATGGCGCGGAACTGAAAGATGTTTTTGAGGAACTCGATGCCTTTGATATGTTGCATGGACAGATGGTAAAACTAACAGCCGAAGAATGTGAATTTGGCTATCGGGATAGTATTTTCAAACAGTCTTGCAAAGGACGTTATTTTATCACCCATGTTACTTTACGACTTCACAAAAACCCAGAGGTGAATGTGAAATATGGAGACATTGCGGCCACCATTGCAGAATGGGGCATTACCCGTCCGGGCATTGCCGATGTAAGCAGGGCAGTAATACATATCAGAAAATCAAAACTACCTGATCCGGCGGAGCTGGGCAATTGCGGAAGTTTTTTTAAAAACCCTGTGGTAAGTAAGGATGATGCCGACAAACTCAGCGCCGCCCACCCGGATGCCAAGCGCTTTGATCAACCGGACGGCACGGTGAAAATTGCAGCCGGATGGCTTATTGAGAAAGCCGGATGGAAGGGTTACCGCCGCGGCGATGCAGGCGTGCACGCAAAACAGGCCCTGGTGCTGGTGAACTATGGGAATGCGACCGGGACGGAAGTGCTGACTTTGGCCCATGATATTGTAGAGGATATTTTTACAAAATTTCAGGTAAAACTTGAGATGGAGGTTAATACCCGTTGAGTTTGGTTGATTTTTGGCTTAATTTGCATAAAACATGAAAAATTTCTTCTTCGGTTTTTGCTTATTTCTTACTTCAACCGTTGCAACGGGACAGGGGTTTGAAATCATCCGTAACCACAAAACTCCGCTTTTTCAGGTTTTTGACCCTTCTAATGTTGAGGATGCTTGGTTAAGCAAAGTACAAACTGACCATGAAATGCCCTTGCCTTCCGGAATGAAGGAATCCTTGAGAAGAGCCGTGGATGCAGAACGCAGCCGTTTTAACCAGCGCAACATGCACCGCCGTGGTAACTATACGGGCAACCCTACCCCACCGGCTTCCATAGCTCCGACAGATAACAAGGGATGGGATGGCACTGCAGGATCCGGAACCCCAAATGATAATCATATTGCTGTCAGCAATGGCGGCGCCGTCATCAGCGTACTTAATACCATTATCAGGGTTTATGATGAACAAGGCGCTTTCAAAAAACAATGGGGGCTGATTCAATTTGTAAATGTTCAGAAAAAAATTGATGCCTTTCCCGCACTCGATCGCGTATATGACCCAAGGGTACTCTACGATCCTGTCGCAGACCGATTTATCATACTGTTTATGCATGGTGTAGTGGATACAAAAAGCTTCATCGTAGTTGCTTTTAGCCAAAGTGGCGATCCCTTGCAGCCATGGAATGTATACAAAATACCGGGCAAACCTACCCAAGACTTAATCTGGAGCGATTACCCCATCGTATCACAAAACAGCCATGACATGTTCTTTACGGTTAACCTCATCGGGAACGGGGCTTCCTGGGAAGAGGGTTTTACCGAAGCCATTATTTGGCAGCTCAATAAAGCCGACGGTTTTAAAGGCGATTCCCTTAGAAAGGATTTTTATTCCAACATAAAACATGAGGGAAAATCGCTGAGAAGTATCTGCGCCATACAAAATGGTCCTATGCCTGAAGGGAATGACAATTATTTCATCAGTGTAAAACCAATAGACAAAGTTAATGATTCTGTATTCCTCATGCACATCAATAACACCCAGCAGAGCGGACAGGCCGAGCTGAGTATGAAAGTACTGGTTTCACCCATGCAGTATGGATTTCCGCCCAGTGCACTGCAACCGGATACTTCTTATAAGTTGAGAACCAATGATGCACGTGTTTTAAGTGCGGTACGTATTGGCGGTCAAATTCAGTACCTGCAAAACACCATGAATTTTAAAACCATGCAGGCCCACCTAACCCACAACACCATTTTCCACATCGACGATAAGCCCGTGATAGAGGCCGGTATGATTACGGATGATTCGTTGGATATGGGCTATCCTGCCATTGCTGCTGCCGGTAAAAACACCGATGATCCCAGCACCGTAATCACCTTTGTTTACAGCAGTCCCTGGCACTATCCGGGAACCGCTGTGATTTACAGAAACCGACTGGGAGAATACAGTCAAAAAGTTAAACTGGTTCAGGGAGGCACGTTAATCAATTACTCCGGTTTGCCTAAAGGAGAGCAAAGATGGGGAGACTACGAGGGGATACAGGCCAAATATAATGAGCCGGGGGTTTTCTATACCGTGGGTTCCTACGGAAAAAACAATTCCATGAATGCCTGGATTTCTAGGATTACCCTCTCAGACCCCCTGTTAAATGCACCTGTTTCGGATGTGCGCATTTTCCCTGTTCCGGCCAATGAAAGTCTGTTTATTGAAGTAAAAGTGGGAAAACCGGCCGTGTACAAGGCCCAAATGGTCAACATGCTTGGACAAACCGTAAAAAGCCAGTTAAACCTTCCATTAAGCGAGGGGATACACAAACTAAAAATTGACGCGGGGCAACTTGCAGCAGGAACTTATTTTTTACAATTAACCGCAGACAATGTGGTTGTTCGCAGTCAAAAAATTATTATACAGTGAGCAGTGAACCGAGGCCTCCGGGCGAAATTCTACTCATCAATAAGCCCTACGGCTGGACATCTTTTCAGGTTGTAAAAAAAATCAAGTGGATTACCAAAGCCAAGCGAGTAGGACATGCGGGCACACTGGATCCGCTGGCTACCGGACTGTTGCTGGTTTGTACCGAGGGCAGTACGCGCAGAATTGAGGAACTACAGAATCAGGAGAAAGAGTATACCGGTACTATTACACTGGGAAATACCACTCCCAGTTATGATTTAGAAACAGAGCCCAACGAGTTCTTCCCGTTTGACCATATTACAGCTACTCAGATACGGGAAAAAACCACATTATTTACCGGCTTAATTTCACAATTACCTCCTATTTTTTCTGCCATTAAAGTAGATGGGAAAAGGGCTTACAAGCTGGCAAGAGAAGGTGTTGCCGCAGAGTTGAAGCCCAGGGAAATTACCATTAAATCATTTGAGATTACCGGAATAGACCTGCCCGAAATCCATTTTCGGGTAGTTTGCAGCAAGGGAACTTATATTCGCTCGCTGGCCCATGATTTTGCGTTGGCACTGGGCAGCGGCGGGCACCTTTCTGCACTATGCCGCACCCGAATTGGACAACATCGGCTTGAAAATTCGGTCCACCCCAAAGAGCTTGAAGAAATCCGCAAACCCCAGACAGAAAAATAATTTGACCTTTCTGAAGTTTGGGACGATATTTGCTTAATCTAGATTATAATGCTTTTTAACAGACTCCAACTCATTATTTGCATATTGGCTTTGGTGCTAATATCACCCACTATAGCGTCCTGTAATAACGCCAAAGCTGGTAACGCCTCTACTCGATTTGAATTATGGATTAATGAACTATTAATCCGTAGAGAAGGATCACTGGAAAAAGTTAAGGATGGATTTACCATTCAAGGAAATATTAAAAACAAGCCCAATAATCTGGTAGTGTTACTGGAGGTAACATCCGGTGGGCAGCAGCTCATTGATAGTGCGCGCACGGATGGCTCAGGCAATTTTACCATCACGGGTAATGTTACGGAAAGTATTATTTGTCAGTTGCAGTGGGATGAAAGCAGTCTGGTTTACATGATTATAGACAACAAGACCCAGGCGAAAGTAGAATGTTCGGGCAGCGGACTTGATGTAAGCTATGCCCTATCAGGCAAAGGCATTGAAAACAGTTCTGAGCTGAAACAGCTGGTGGATTTAAATGCATCCTACATAATCAAACTTCAGAACATTGAGAACAGGGCGAGAGGTTTGACCAATACTGCCGAAAATTATGCCATTGGGCAGCAGCTACAGAAAGAGTATTACCAATTGTTAAGTGAACGAAAAAAAGACATTACAAAACTCGTTCTGGGCATGAAAAAGTCACCCGTACCCTACTTTGTTCTTGCAACCCAAATGCTGGAGGAAATTGAATTCCCCTTGCTGGAGCATGCATACCTGTCGCTAAAAGCATTTTCACCCAGCAGCAAATACATGGCCGAAATGACATCGCGCTATGAAAAAGAGAAACTGCTTGCCATCGGTGCAGTTGCCCCCGATATCAAACTTAAACAACCGGATGGAACTGAACTTGCCCTGAGCAGCTTGCGCGGCAAGGTGGTATTAATTGATTTCTGGGCTTCATGGTGCGGACCTTGCAGAAGAGAGAATCCTTTCAACCGAAAAATGTATGCCGATTTTAAAGACAAAGGATTTGAAATCTTCGGGGTATCGCTTGACAGTGATGCAGGACGATGGAAAAGCGCGATTGCAGCCGATTCACTTGCATGGAAGCATGTGAGTGATCTGGGTGGCTGGCAAAGTGCCCCGGCCAAGTTGTATCAGGTAAGCAGCATTCCCGCCACTTATTTGCTGGATAAAGATGGAAAAATTATCGCCAAAGGGCTGAGGGGTGAAAACCTTTACGCCAAACTGCAAGAGGTATTTGCAAAATAGGATATCAGTCGCTATTAACAATACCTTAATATTTGCATCACGGGTCAATAACAATCACATCATTGTTTTGAATTGTTATGATAAAAAATATGCCAAAAATTCTGGTTGTTGATGACGAGCTTGACATTCTGGAGATTATCAGGCACGCCCTGAACAAAGAAGGATTTGAGGTACACATTGCCGCCAATGGCTTTCAGGCACTTGAGCAAACCCGTAAAATCAAACCGGATTTGATATTAATGGACGTGATGATGCCTGTGATGGATGGAATGGAGGCATGCAGGCAATTAAAGGAAGATACCGACACCAAAAACATACCCATCGTGTTTCTTACTGCCAGAAGTGAAGAATTTGCTGAGCTGGCTGGATTCGAAGCAGGCGCAGATGATTATATATCCAAGCCCATACGTCCCCGCGTGCTCATGTCCAGACTCAAGGCCATTCTACGCCGCAGAAACGCAATCCAGTCAAGCTCCCATGAGACACTGGAGTTTGGAGATTTAAAAATAGACAGAGAGCGTTTCGTGGTAGAATTCATGGGCAAATCGCTTCAATTTCCACGCAAGGAATTTGAATTGCTGTCATTTTTGGCAAGCCGTCCCGGCAGGGTTTTCAGTCGTGATGAGATATTGGAAAATGTTTGGGGAAATGAGGTATTGGTGGTAGACCGCACCATCGATGTGCATGTGCGTAAAATCCGGGAAAAACTGGATGAACGTTACATATACACGGTAAAAGGCGTTGGCTATAAATTCGAAGCGGCCTGATTTTTTAGGGTTTGCAACAACCCCGCGGCCTTCTCCATACATTCCTTGTACTCATCTTCCGGAACACTGTCTGAGGTAATGGCTCCGCCCACATGATAATACATGGTCTCGCGGCCCGTATCCATCTGAATTGAGCGAATGATTACATTGAAATCAAAATCACCGTTTTCCCAGTAACCCACGCTGCCTGAATACCAGCCACGGCTAAAATTTTCAAACCGTTCAACATCTTTCATGACCTGAATTTTCGGAGCTCCGGTCATGCTACCCATAGGAAAAGTGGCCTTAATGATATCTGAAAACTCTTTATTCGCCTGCAACTGACCGGCAACCGTACTGATCATCTGATGCACATGGCTGAAGGAATAAACTTTACATAATTCAGGAACCTGCACAGAACCGGGCATGCAGACACGACTCATATCATTTCTAAGCAGGTCTACGATCATAATATTCTCTGCACGGTCTTTTTCACTGTTTGATAATGCGGTTTTAACCTGCCAATCCTGCGTTTCGTCTGCATGCCTTTTTCGTGTTCCCTTGATGGGCTGAGCCGTTAGTGCATCCTTTCTTTTGGCGAGAAACCGTTCGGGGCTGGAGCACAACAAAAATTTATCGAAATACTTAAAAAAGACAGCGAATGGAGCCGGAGCCGTTTGGTTCAATTCGGCGAACAGCGAATACGGATCAAGACATGTGTTGCACTCGAACTGCAAGCAATAGTTCATCTCATAAAAATCCCCGTTTCTAATGCACTCCTTTATGCTATCCACGTTATTCAAATAAAGTTCTTTAGGAGAGCTGCAGGTAAATTCCGGCGTGATCCGGGTTTGAGTGCAGGACACCGGCTCAGGTAGCCGCATATTGGTTTCGGCTAGATTGCTGTTACGTTTCAGCTTAAAGTACCGCTGAGGTTCAAAAAAGTAACAATCCGGAACCGATACCGCCTGAGGATGCCTTGAGTTTAACGGTTCTATTATGTTTTTTAGGTCATAGCTGCAAAAACCCAGCTTCAGTGCATCATTTTTATCCAGTTCTTCCGGAGCGTGATATTCTGCAACTGCACCAAACCCTGCCAGGATTTCGTATTGCCCGTAAGGATCTTCAAATCCATTTGACAGGTAAATACAGGCCACAGGGTGGTTTCGTGCTTCTGCCAGCAATTTCAGCAATGTATGGTGATTATCCGTTTGCATGGGTTTCAGGGTGAAAATGCCGATGCACCAAAGATGCCTTTTTTTCGCCTATAACGGCAGATAATTCTCCCAAATCCGCCACACCTACCTTGGCAGCAGATTTAAAGGTTTTAAGCAACATTCTGGCCGTTTCAGGGCCTATTCCGGGTATATCAGTCAGGTTTGATTTCACCAGACCTTTACTCCTTCTGTTGCGATGGTGGGTTATACCAAAACGGTGGGCTTCATCGCGCATTTGCTGAATCACCTTTAGGGTTTCTGATTTTTTATCAAGGTACAGTGGCAGGGTATCCTCGGGATAATAAAGTTCCTCCAGGCGTTTAGCGATGCCAATGACCGCCACGCTGCCGTAAACGCCCATTTTTTTCAGCACTTCCACCGCTGCACTCAATTGGCCCTTTCCTCCATCGATAATAATTAGCTGAGGCAATGCCTTGTTCTCCTCGAGCAACCTTCGGTAGCGGCGTTCTATCACCTCCTGCATGGTGGCAAAATCATTAGGTCCCTCCACGGTTCTAACGTTGAAATGTCTGTACTCGGATTTCGCAGGTTTACCATCTCTAAAAACCACACAGGCCGAAACAGGATAGCTCCCCTGAAAATTACTGTTATCAAAACACTCCATGTGGCGGGGTTGCTCCTGTAAACGCAGGTCTTTTCGCATTAGTTCCATTAAACGGTCTATGCGCACCTCCGGGTTCAATTTTTCATATTGATTGAGCTTTTCCTGTCGGAATAGCATAGCATTCTTTACGCTGAGATCCAGCAGTTTTTTTCGGTCACCCGCCTTGGGAACAGACCAGTTTATGACCGGATTTTCGTCCTGGCCCGGGGGAAATGGCAGAATCCACTCATCCGGTATCTCATCGGCATACAAAATGTGCATTTCAGCGATGGCCTGATGCATGATATCCGTATCGTTTTCATCCAGCTTTTTTCTCACTTCCAGGTTATGGGTGCGAACAATGATTCCTTCCGCGACATAAAGAACATTAACAAATGCATATTTTTCGGTGCTGCACACACTAAACACAGCCACATTTCCGGTGAGCGAAGTTACCACCGTGCTTTTATGACGGTAGTTTTCCAATGCATCCAGCTTTTCTTTAAATACCTGTGCCGCCTCAAACCTAAGCGATTCAGCAGCTTGCTGCATCTCTGTGCGAAGGTGTTTTTTGATTTCGCTAAGATTACCCCGCAATAGCAGTTTTATTTGCTGAATACTGTTATTGTAGTCATCCTCAGACTGTTTCCCCTCACAGGGTCCCAGACAGTTGCCTATCTGATACTCCAGGCAGATGGAAAATTTGCCCTGCGCGATTTTTTCGGGTGTCATCTGAAGATTACAATTCCTGGTGGGATATAGTTTTCGCGCCAGGTCCAGCACGGTATGCATTACCTTGGGGGAAGCATACGGCCCGAAATACAGCGAACCATCCCGAACAGGGTTACGCATGGCATAAATCTTGGGAAAGGGTTCGTTGGTTACCCGAATGTAGGGATAGCTTTTATCATCTTTGAGGTTGATGTTGTACCGTGGCTGAAATTCTTTAATCAGACTATTTTCCAGCAGTAAAGCATCCCATTCATTTTCTACTACGGTGAAATCAATATGGGCTATTTTTCTCACCAGCACCTCGGTTTTTCGGTTGTCGTGCTGCTTGGTAAAATAACTGTTTACACGCTTTTTGAGATTACGTGCCTTGCCAACATATATTATCACGCCATTTTCGTCGAAATACTTATAAACCCCGGGTTTCTCGGGCAAAGTTCTCAACCTTTGTTTTAACAGATCCTGCATATCCGCTGTTACAGCAATTCTATGCGATGCGACGCAACTGACTTCCCATAAAAAACAGCTGCCTGCCTGTCAAAAGTTACTGCCCGGTCTGTGGTGGTAAAATAGCAGTTCGAACCGGTACTAAGCCGCGACTGAATTTCAGGGTGGCGCTCTAAATACTGTTTCAAACTGTCTGCAACGATGCTTCCCTGGGAAAAAACCTGCATACCTTCCGGTATGTATCTCATGATTTTATCCAATAGCAGCGGGTAATGTGTGCAGGCGAGGAATATTGCATCAATATCGGCACATTGTTGCGTCAACCGATCTATATGTTGCCTTACAAAATAGTCTGCACCGGGTTTATCGTGCTCATGATTCTCCACAAGCGGTACCCACATGGGACAGGCTTCCTGGTAAACTTTTACTTCAGGAAAGAATTTTTGCAGTTCCAATATGTACGAATGAGAGGTTACCGTTCCCTCAGTTCCCAATATGCCAATATTCCCGGTGTTTGTGAACTTACCGGCTATTTCAGCAGTGGGCCTGATAACCCCAAGCACCCGTTTTGATGGGTCAATACCGGACAGATCATTTTGCTGAATACTCCGCAGGGCTCTTGCTGAGGCGGTATTACAGGCCAGAATAACCAACGGACATCCCTTATCAAAAAGCCATTTTACGGCCTGAAGGGTATATTCATAAACGGTATCAAAGGAGCGGGTACCGTAAGGAGCACGGGCATTATCACCCAGGTATAAATAATCATACCCGGGCATCGCTTTTTCCAGTTCCTTCAGTACGGTCAATCCACCGTATCCGGAATCAAAAACGCCAATCGGTGCTGCATTTAGCTCCACAACTGCAAAACAAGGTGCGGCAACCCAAATAAAAAAGTCCTGATGCAGTAATCAGGACTTTTTATATTCTTTACAATTAATTTTATTTTTGACCGGCTGGCTTACCTGCAGCAGGCTTAGGGGTAGGATTTTTTGCCAGCATGTACTTGATCACAGCCGCTGTGATATCATCAGCATCATTCAGGTTAAACAGCACCATTCCGGCAGTATTGTTCAGCACCAGCGTATATCCTTTGGATTTGGCCACTTCGCCGGAGGCCTTTTTAATCATGTCATATACTGGCTGCATTTTTTCTTTCTCTTTATCCATCAGCTGCTTTTGAGCGTCCTGCTCAGTGCGCTGGTATTCTTCTACCAGGGTCTGATAGCGCTTGGCCAGCAGTTCTTTACGAACCTGAGAAGTGGCAGGGTCTGCACTAATGGCGTCATAATTGGCCTTTGCTTTATCAATTTCACCGGCCAGTTCGGTAAGATCCTGCTGCAATTTACCTGCATATTTGTACAGTTGTTCGCGAACACTGTCAGTTTCAGGAAGCGTATCGAGCACGGTCTGCATGTTGAGATAAGCAATTTTTTGTGCGCTCGCAGCACCGATAAAAAGTGTTGCAACCGCCAGCAATGAGAGAATTTTTTTCATATAGTGTTGTTGTTATTTTCCGGAATTACCGGGTGTGGTGCCGGGGGCATCCGTAGGGATTCCCAGTTCTTCCATCACCTCAAAGGTTTTGTCGTATTTAGCGTTGGCATACATCATCAGTGCACCACCGGCTTTATCAAAGATAAAATCCAGGCCTTCTTTTTTGGCTACTTTTTGCACTGCATCATATACCTTATCCTGAACGGGTTTTACCAGTTCTTCGCGCTTTTTGAAAAGTTCTCCTGTCTGGCCAAATTTATCTTCGCGAAACTGAAAAAGTTCCTTTTCCTTACCCACAATGGCTTCTTCCCTTTTTCTCTTTTGATCCGAGGTTAACAAAACCTCTTCTGCCTTGTAATCCTTGTACATCTGATCCAGTTTTTGCTGCATATCTGCAGCATCCTGCTGCCATTTGGCGGCGAAATCATCGAGCTGTTTTTGTGCCGATTTGTATTCAGGCATTTTACCCAGAATCAGATCACTGTCAATAAAACCCGTTTTTTGGGCTGCCAATGGAGCCAATGTTAAAAACGCGAGTATGAAAAATAATGTTCTCATGTTGTATTTATTCCAAACCCTGTGCCAAAGGTAAAGGAGATGCGAAAATAAATGAATTGCAGGTACTGTACTAATGCTTCAGCAATAATTCTTCCGATTCCAGCCATCCGCTGCTTTGAAGCTTTCTGTCCATAAGCATCACCTGCAATTTCACCGTATCAGGTTTTAGCCCGTAAGGTTCTGCGGGAATTTTCACACTCAGGTCACCTTCTATCCATTTTGCCCTGCCTGTAGGCGTAATACGCGGAATGCGTTCGTGAAAATTGAGGGTATCCGGTGGGTTTGCAAGCAAATTGATGGGCTTAATCCATTGGCCGTTTACCTTCTCCCACATCCAGATCTTTAAATTATAGAATGCCCATCCGCCGTTATTAAAGGGAGGTGCAGTATCACCCGGATCCAAGCCAATGTCACCATCTCCATCGCGGTAATGCATCACCAACTCTATAAAACTGTCCTTATCAAATCCATTATTATAAACATATGCACCTTTAATTTGCAAAAAAGGCACCTCAGAGAACTTATTTTTGTCGGGCCTGCAGGCAAACAGCACCACACACGCAATGACGGATATTTTTAACAGGGTCTGGAACACAGTTGATGTCAAATTTACTACATTGGCATTAGAAATCTTCCATTACCAGCGTCAGCAAAATCCCATATTTGCCAAATGGCTGTCTGTAAACGGCAATCCGGAACCCCAACAATTAACGGATATCCCCTTTCTTCCTATCGATTTTTTTAAGCATTACCGCGTGGCCGGCTACAATCCGCCCGATGCGATAGTTTTTGAAAGCAGCGGCACAGGTCAATCCGGCACATCCAAGCATTTTTTGCAAAACCCGGAACATTACATTGGCAATTTTCGCAAATGCTTTGAACTGCAATACGGACCTGCTTCCCGTTACGCCTGGCTTTGCTTGCTGCCCGGTTACCTCGAACGTAAAAATAGCAGTTTGGTGTACATGGCCGATGATTTTGTAAAAAACGGCCTGCCCGGCAGTGATTTCTATCTGTATGATTACCCGAAACTCATTCAACAAATCGAAAAAAATGAGCAGAACGATACCCCCGGAATATTGCTGGGTGTAACCTTCGCCCTGCAAGAACTTGCCAAAATTCACTCCGGTCCACCACTAAAAAACACCATCATCATGGAAACCGGCGGTATGAAAGGTCGCGGGCCGGAACTTACACGCTCCGAATTGCATCATAACTGGTGTAAACGTTTTGGCGTGCAGGAAATTCACAGCGAATACGGCATGACCGAACTCCTGAGCCAGGCCTACAGCAAAGGAAATGGAAGATTTATTTGTCCGCCATGGATGAAAATCATGATTCGCGATATCAGCGACCCCGGTAACTGGATGGCATTTGGCAAAACCGGGTTAATATGTGTGGTAGATCTGGCCAATGTGCAAAGCTGCAGTTTCATTGCCACTCAGGATCTTGGCAAACTCCACGATGACGGCAGCTTTGAAGTACTGGGACGCCACGACCAAAGCGAAGTACGGGGCTGCAACCTATTGGTTTCTGAAGATTAATCCTCCGTTTCGTCGGGTAGCTCTATTACCGTTTCTTTCAGTTCCTCTTTGGGGTTGAGGCCTTTTTCAAATGTAAGAATCAGTGCAGGCAGCAAGAATAAATTCGCCACCAGACCGGAAAGCAAGGTAACTGCCGTGAGCCATCCCAGGGCCTGTGTGCCTTCAAAACGGCTGAACATGAAAATCATATACCCGGCAAATAGTGCTACCATGGTATAAATCATACTCAGGCCCACTTCCATAATGGTATGACTGAGCGCTTCACGAAGCGATTTTTTGGTATGCAGTAACTCTCGCCGGAATGTGCTCATAAAATGGGTTGTTGCATCGATGGTTATACCAAAGGCGATGCTGAAAACCAGTATGGTACTAGGTTTCAGTGGAATATTCAGGAAACCCATCAAACCTGCAGTTATGAGCAACGGCAAAACGTTGGGAATGACAGAAATGATAATCATTTTGATGCTGGGAAACAGCAATCCCATGGTAAGACTGATAATCAGTAAACTCCACAGGGTGCTGCTTATAAGACTGTCATACAGGTATCGGTTACCTTGTAGGAATATGGCAGAAGTGCCTGTGATTTTAACTTCATATTGTTCTTCAGGGAAGATTTTACCGGCAATGGTTTTCACCTGGCTGCTGATACTATCCATGCGAATAGAGCCCACATCGGCCATTTGGTAACTGATTCGAAGTTTGGTCAATGATGTATCGATCATGCCATTCACAATGCTTTTTTTGCCTGGTACCGGGGTGGGCATACGGGTTGAAATGTCACCCAGATCGGTGGCTTTGGGCACACGGTATTGGCGCTCATCACCCCCATTGTAGGCCTGATTGGCAAAACTCACCATTTCCACCAGACTCATGGGCTTGCTGAATTCTTCATAACGGCGCAGGGATTTCTGCAGACTGGAGGCCTTATTGAGAACTTCTGCGGAGTTTGCTCCACCCTCAGTATGACAGGTAATGAGGATTTCAAAGGGCATCACCCCACGAAAATTCTGCTGAAAAAAGACCAGGTCTCTGTATATTTTGCTGGATTTGGGTACATCATCCAGGATAAAGGCCAGAGGCCTCAATCGGACGATATAAATGCTACTTAATACGGTAAAGGCAATGCTCCAGAAATAAATGGACCGCTTGCGGTTAAAGGCATTAAATCTCACCCAATTGAGGAAATTATTGACATTTTTATTGTCCAGATGGGCGGTTTGCTTTTCCGTTGGAGCCGGCAGGTAACTGTACAAAACCGGAATACCGATAATGTTGATGAAGAAAATGATGTTGATGGTAATAAATGCCACCACACCAAACTGCTCCAGCATCATGGTTTTGGTAAAATAAAACGTCCCGAAGCCAACAGCAGTGGTAAAGTTGATGAGGAAAGTGGCCACCCCAATACGCGAAATAATGCGGGTGAGCGCACGCGCTTTATTGCCGTGTCTGCGGTATTCCTCATGGTATTTATTAATGAGGTAAATGGTGTTTTGCACTCCGATAACCACCAGCAATGGAGGCAGGGTACCGGTGAGCATGGTGAGTTTATAGCCAAGCAAACC